>RHMF01000690.1_pt1 | contig 14758 bp, 15 predicted proteins | sample 5365151 | NCBI WGS metagenome assembly RHMF01 (sample SAMN10266501, study PRJNA497801) | feces metagenome | isolation source: feces | host: Bos taurus | place: China: Prairie of Fairy Mountain | collected 2017-08-14 | reverse complement strand
AGTGTGACATCGATTCTGACCTTAACAACCACACCAATTGCATTGACCGACGGCATTGAGAATCTGCTGAAACCGTTTCAGAAAGTCGGTATGCCGGCCCATGAACTGGCGATGATGATGACCATTGCCCTTCGATTTATTCCAACACTGGTTGAGGAAACCGATAAAATTATGAAAGCGCAGTCGGCGCGTGGTGCAGACTTTGAAAGCGGAAACCTGCTGGATCGGGCAAAGGCGATGATTCCACTTTTAGTGCCGTTGTTTTTAAATGCCATTAAACGGGCCGATGAACTGGCACTGGCTATGGAAGCACGCTGCTATCACGGCGGTGATGGGCGAACCCGTATGAAGGCGTTACAGTACAGCAGCCGCGATGCCATTGCCGGTGTATGCTGCCTGTGTATGGCGGCAGGTGCATTTTTAACAAGATTCATTTAGGAGGGCCTATGCGTAATATTAAAGCAGTTGTACAATATGACGGCAGCCGTTATTTTGGCTTTCAGGCTCAACTGGATCCGGAAAACCTGCCTACCGTACAGGAAGAACTGGAGGCCGCCATTGGAGGACTTTTAAAAGAAGATACAAAAGTGCACAGTGCTGGCCGTACAGACCGCGGCGTGCATGCCATGGGACAGGTGGTTCACTTTTTCACTGAATCCATGATTCCGGTGGACAAGCTGGCCAATGCGGTTAATCAGCATTTACCGAAGGATATTTATGTGGTATCCACTGAAGAGGTGCCGCTGGATTTTCATGCCCGTAAATCAGCGCTGGGCAAGCATTACCAGTACCGGGTGTGGAACAGCGAGGAACGCACGGTATTCGGCAACCAGTATTTTTATCAGTATCCTGGTGAACTGGATGAAGAACTGATGCACAAAGCCTGCAGCCTGCTGGAAGGCACCCACAACTATCAGGGCTTCTGCTCGGCAGGCGCAACGGTTAAAACCTTTGTGCGCACCGTCTATCATATGAAAATGCGCCGGGAGGGCGACTGGCTCATTTTTGACGTGTACGGAAACGGTTTTTTATACAACATGGTGCGTATTATGGTAGGCACTGTACTGGATATCGGGCTTCACCGCAAGAAACTGGATGTGATTCCGGAGGCGCTTGCCACCCAGAACCGTCATCTAGTGGGGCGTACCGCACCAGCCAGCGGATTATATTTAAAAAATGTATTTTACCCTTGACATCGTGCCCAAAATAGGGTAAACTATGTGAGTGTGTTTTGAGATATTGTTTAGTCTATGATCCAGAGCCCCGGATCTTAACTATATCAACTCATTTATTATCAATTTAATTGTCGTTATTCTAAGGAGGGAATACAATGCGTACCACCTATATGGCAAAACCTACTGAGGTTGATAGAAAATGGTATGTAGTAGATGCAGCCGGTAAACCACTGGGTCGTGTAGCTTCTCAGGTTGCTGCAGTATTAAGAGGGAAACATAAACCAACATTTACCCCTAACGTTGACTGTGGTGATTTCGTAATCGTAATCAACGCAAAAGACGCTATCTTAACAGGTAGAAAATTAGAACAGAAAGAATTCCGTCGTCACAGCCGCTATCCTGGCGGTCTGCGTTCCATTAAATACAAAGATTTAATGGCTCAGAAACCAGTTCTGGCTATGGAAACAGCTATCAAAGGTATGCTGCCACACAACCGTCTGGGCAGAAAAATGTACACAAAATTATTCGTATACGCTGGTCCTGAACACAAACAGCAGGCTCAGAAACCAGAAGTACTGGAAATCATCGGTTAAGGAGGAAATGAACAATGGCAAATGATAAAGTACAGTTCTACGGTACAGGCCGTCGTAAATCCTCTGTTGCCAGAGTAAGACTGGTACCAGGTAACGGTCAGATCGTTGTAAATGGTAAAGATTCTAAAGATTATTTCTGCAAAAAAACTCTGGAAATGATCATCAGACAGCCACTGGTTTTAACTGAAACAGAAGGCAGATTCGACGTTTTAGTTAACGCTCATGGTGGTGGTACCACCGGTCAGGCTGGTGCAGTTCGTCTGGGTATCGCAAGAGCTTTATTAAAAGCTGATCCAGAATTCCGTCCAGCTCTGAAAAGAGCAGGTTTCTTAACAAGAGACCCTCGTATGAAAGAAAGAAAGAAATACGGCCTGAAAGGCGCAAGAAGAGCTCCACAGTTCTCCAAACGTTAATCAGCGGTTTCGCAGTTACACATTACAAAGCAAGTCCCGGACTATTTGGTTCGGGACTTTTTTCATGCCTGCAGTATTTAAAGTTTCTTGTCAAGCATTAAGGTGTAAAGTGACATTAACTGTAGAGCTCTGAGGTTTAGTATAGAAAGTTGTTTTTAGAGAAAATGGAGAATATAATGGGGATGGATATTAAAACGCTAATATCGAAAAATACGCAGTCTGGATTGATATAAGATAAAGCGCAACGATAAAGATTAAAGAAGACAGGATGTCTCAAAGCTGAGTCTTGGAAATGCTGATTGCGCGGAAAAATGATTGAAAATCTGTGCCGGATGCGGTACTATATCAAAGGATATATGTATGATTTGAGAGGGGGCTGTCGAGGATGGCAGAAAGAAAAATTGTCGGGTTTCACACGCTGGGCTGCAAGGTAAACCAGAGCGAAACCGAAGCCATGACAGCATTATTTTTAGATAAAGGGTATCAGCTGGGCGAGTTTGAGGCGTACTGTGATGTGTATGTTATCAATACCTGTACGGTAACCCATGCGGGAGACCGCAAGTCGCGACAGATGATTCGCCGTGCCAAACAGATTAATCCGCAGGCTGTTGTGGTGGTAACGGGCTGTTATGCCCAGACCTCGCCGGAGGCGGTGGCAGCCATTGAAGATGTGGATATTATTTTAGGCACCAATATGCGCCATTTAATTGTAGATGAAGTGGAGGCTTTTGCCGGCAGCCGAGTGCAGCTGGTGGACGAAAAGGATACGTTAACCGATTTTGAGGAAATCTCGATGGATCGTGTAATTCAGAAGGCTAGAGCCTACCTCAAAGTGCAGGAGGGGTGTGAACAGTTCTGCACCTACTGTATTATTCCGTATGCCCGCGGACCGCTGCGCAGCCGCAGCATGGAAAATACGCTGCAGGAGGCAAAAAAACTGGAACAGGCTGGCTTTAAAGAAATTATCTTAACCGGTATCCATTTAGGTGCCTATGGCAAGCCAAGTGAGGCGGAGCGTGAGGCTGGTGCTATGCAGCAGGTAACGCTGGCTGATTTATGTGAAATGCTGTTAAACGAAACGTCGTTTGAGCGCATTCGCCTGAGTTCCATTGAACCAACGGAAGTGGACGACCATCTGCTTCGTTTATTTGCGGAAAACCGACGGATGTGCCGTCATCTGCATCTGCCGCTGCAGGCAGGGGACGACAGTGTGCTGGAAGCCATGCACCGGCCGTATAATACTGAACAGTACCGGCAGGAGATGGCCCGGATCCGGGAGGCGGTACCGGATATTGCGTTAAGTACCGATTTAATGGTAGGTTTTCCGGGCGAAACAGACGAGCAGTTTGAAAACAGCCTGCGTTTCTGCGATGAAATCGCATTCAGCAGTATGCATCTGTTTAAATATTCGCCGCGGCAGGGAACTCCGGCAGCCGGTTATTCGAATCAGGTGCCGAATGAGGTAAAAGATGCCCGTAGCAAACGCATGCAGGAAGTGGCAGAGCGAAATATGCTGCGCTATATGGAAGCCCATCTGGGGCAGACTGTGGAAGTGCTGGTGGAAGAGCAGCGCAGTGACGGAATCTGGCTGGGGCATACTGATACGTATCTGCATGTGGCAGTAGAGGGACCATGCCGGAAAAACGCTATGGTGAAGGTTTTGCTGGATAAAATTGATGGAAAACTTATCAAAGGAAAATTTATTGAATAAAATCTGTTTTATGTCTTGCATTTAGAGCGAGAAATAGGTAAAATACTATTTGGACTGTACGGGAGGTGAAAGAAATGGATTGTATTTTCTGCAAAATTGCCAACAAAGAAATACCGTCTAACATCGTATTCGAAGACGATGATGTGATTGCTTTCAACGACTTAAACCCGGAAGCACCTGTCCATGTTCTGGTAATTCCGAAAAAGCATATCGCCAACTTAAGCGATGCGAAACCGGAAGACCAGCAGTTATTGGGGAAACTTATGCTGACAATTCAAAAAATTGCTGCAGAACAGGGTATCGCAGAAAGCGGCTATCGTGTTGTGACAAACTGTGGGGAGCAGGGCGGCCAGACGGTGATGCATCTGCATTTTCATCTGTTAGGCGGCAGAGAAATGTTATGGCCGGCAGGATAAGTTCTTGATTCTTTGCAAAATATCTAGTATAATAATACAGATGTTTTATTTGAAAGGTCCCTATAACAGCCTGTGGCTGTGTAGTATCGAGGGGAGGGAAAACCGTGGGAGAAGTACATGTTGGAAAAACTGAATCTTTAGATAGCGCACTGCGCAGATTTAAACGTTCCTGTCAGAAATCCGGCGTTTTAGCTGAATGCCGTAAACGCGAACACTACGAAAAACCAAGCGTAAAACGTAAAAAGAAATCTGAAGCAGCTAGAAAAAATAACAAAAGAAGATCCTTCTAAGTTATTCTTAATTAGAGCTTTCTAATGTTTGAGGAATACCGGTAACGGTATTCCTTTTTTATTTGCCGTTATCCCTTCTTTTTGTTTTTTATTGCTGCATCCCGGATAGCGTTTTGGGTATAAAGGTGGAAGAAAAAGGATACCTATTTTATGACTAAATTCCGAATATCAGGGCATTTTCTGTAAGAATCTGTTATACTTGGATGTAATGCAAAATTGTCTGAATAATGGTCGCAGAACAGGTTGCAGAATATAACACGGAGAAGAGGATGGAAATGGGACAGGTAATTTCATTTTGCGATATCGTTCAAAAGAAAAGACAAAAAGAACTGCATACCTTGCCTCCTGGCATGGCACAGCAGCAGGAGCCTTATGCATGTTATGTAACACTGGAACGACTAAACGGCTACTGTGACCTTTTGATTCGTGACAGGGCAACCGGAAGGGCTGACTGGTTCTTTCTCCGGTTTTCTCCGGAAGGATTAATTCGCTACACGTTGCTGGAACAGGCGGAGGTGCCGCAGTGGCTGGAAAGCCGTGCCCACTGTTCCATCACCTATCTGCAGGCAATACGGCTTTTAGGGGATGCTGTACGGCAGCGCTACAAATATCATGAGTCTACAGACTGGATTCCAGAGGCACAGTCGGTTCATCTGCGGCGCATCTGGCAGGAAGAATACTATCGGGATGCAGCAGGTGACATCAGCTGGCTTTTGCCAAAGCAGGAGTGCAGTGCTATGCTGCAGACCTGGCTTCAGGCACTGGGAAACAAGGATGCGGTATTGTTGTACGATTTAAGTGCATCGCAGGTACAATGCAGGGCGCAGCGTAGTCTGTTTGCCCACTGCTGGAGTCATGCACTGGAGGATTTTAAGATTCTGGGCTACGAAGTAGACCGGGAGAGTGTTTTATATAACGGGATTGATGATTATACGCTGTTTTTGACGGTGTATGGCAGCAGCCGTGACCGGCAGATGCTGTCTGTGGATTTGCGTCTGCGCTTAGTGGAGGAGCAGGCTGGGTTTCGGATTCTACACGATCAGGTTCTGGAGTCCCGCTCGATTTATCAGAAGCCCTGCTGCGGGCAATAGCAGCAAAAAGGACCGGGCGGGGTCCTTTTTTAGTATGTTTTTGAGCAGAATCTGCAGAAGAACAATATTAGTGAAACCGCCGGAATAACGGTATATGCAGGGAAATTTTCCGTGCAGCAGGAATGTAAATATGGTATAGTGATAGTGTACAACCATTTTTTTAGAATCGAGAGGAATGTCTATGGCAAGAATCAGAAAAAAATCTGTGGTGCCGGTTTATACCGTTGCCGCTATCTGGATTTTCTGGGCCAGCTGTATGCCGATGTATAAGCTCAGCCACTTTATCTGGCTGGCTGTGTGGTCGTTTCTGGCATACAAGGTAACCGGATTTTTCTGGAGAGGCAAATGGGTGGAAGTGGCAGATCCGGAACCGGTATTAGAAAGTACCGGCAATCCTGAACTGGATGAATTGATTCAGCAGGAACATGCAGCTATTCGGGAAATGCGTGCACTGAATGTTCGTATTCACGACAAAAAAATCAGTAATCAGATTGACCGTCTGGAACAGCTGTCGGACAGTATTTTCAGCCATGTGCGTAAAAATCCAGGCAAGCTGCCGCAGATCCGCAAATTTATGAGCTATTATCTGCCGACTACATTAAAACTGCTCAACACCTATGCAGACCTTGCAGAACAGGGTGTAAAAGGACAGAATATCACTGCAACTATGAATAAAATTGAATCCATGATGGATACCGTTGTGGTGGCATTTGAAAAACAGCTGGATGGTCTGTTTGGTGCGGAAGCACTGGATATTTCCACCGATATTACCGTGCTGGAAAACATGCTGCACCGGGAAGGCTTAACCAGTGAAGGGAAGAATACACAGGATATCCGGCAGTTTATGCAGCAGGGGGCAAAATAGGCCGAAGTATAATGACGCTGGAACGGGAATCCCAATAGAAATCGGAAAAGAAAAGGATGGATGAACCATGACCAATACAATGCCGCAGTTAACCTTAGAACCTCAGCTGAACCTCAACGAACAGGCACAGGCTGCTGTTGAGGCAGAGGCTCCGAAAGCACAGGAAACCGATATGAAAGATGTGCTGAATAGCGAAGAACAGCAGGCGGTGGATGCTTTTGCAAAGCAGATTGATATCACCAATGCCAATCAGGTGCTGATGTACGGCGCCAATGCGCAGAAGAACATTGCCAGCTTTTCGGAAAATGCGCTGAATAACGTGCGTAATAAAGATTTAGGCGAAGTGGGCGAAGCCCTGTCCGGTCTGGTGGTAGAACTGAAATCGCTGGACTTTGATACAGAAGAAGAGGAAAAAGGATTCTTCTCCAGGCTGTTCAAAAAAAGCAAAAATCAGTTGGAAGAATTAAAAGCCCAGTTCAGTGAAGTGGAAGTCAACGTGGATAAAATCAGTGCCATTCTGGAACAGCATCAGATTGCGCTGATGAAAGATGTTGCCATGTTTGACGAAATGTATAATCTGAACCTGCAGTACTATAAAGAATTGACCATGTACATTCTGGCAGGCCGCAAACGTCTGGAGGAAGTACGTGCAACCGACGTGGAAGCCCTGCGTCAGAAAGCGGCATCCTCCGGCAGTGCTGAGGATGCACAGGCTTATAACGATCTGGTGAATATGTGCAATCGTTTTGAGAAAAAACTGCACGACCTGGAAATGAGCCGCATGGTATCCATTCAGATGGGGCCGCAGACCCGCATGCTGCAGAATAACGATGTGATGATGATCGAAAAAATCCAGTCGTCGCTGGTAAATACCATTCCGCTGTGGAAAAGTCAGATGGTGCTGGCACTGGGGCTGGAAAACGCCCGTAAAGCGACTGCAGCGCAGGCGGCAGTATCGGAAATGACCAATGAACTGTTAAAGAAAAATGCCGAAAAACTGAAACAGGGTTCTATCGATATTGCAAAAGAAGCAGAACGCAGCATTATTGATATCGAAACCCTGCAGCACACCAATGAACAGCTGATTTCTACCTTAGATGAGGTAATGCAGATTCAGCGCGACGGTGCACAGAAACGTCAGGAAGCGGAAGCAGAACTGCGCCGTATAGAGGGCGAACTGAAAGCAAAACTGACAGAACTCCGCTAAGGAGGTTGAAAAGCGATTATGAAAGAACTGTTGAAAAAACGGAGCGTGGCCGTTGGTATTACCGTTGTAATTATGATTCTGGCTACGATACTGGGCTCCGGACGGTCTATGGATGCAGCGGCCTATAAAGTGGAACGTTACTTTATTGAAGGATACGGCGGCTACAGTATTCAGAGGGATTTAGATACCCGTACCGGGCTTGCAAAAAATCTTCTGGTCATTGCCGAGCGCAATCTGTACAGCGGCGATGAGACTATACTTGAATTGCAGGATGCCATCGCACAGATGGAAGCAGCAGATACGGTAAAAGAAAAGGCTGCAGCCAACCAGCTGCTGACGGCAGCTACCGAGCACATGCTTTTGATTTTAGAGGAGCAGCCGCTTTATAAAGGCGACCATAAATATTGCCGACAGATTCGTACTGATCTGGCTTCCTGCAATCAGACCATCAGCCATGATCCGTACAATGAAATGGCAACGGAATATAACGAGAAGGTGCTGGGCAGTTTTCCAGCTAGTGTATTAAAGCTGGTAAACGGTGCGGAAGAACTGGAAACCTTCAACTGATAACAGCAATTGATAGTAAGAAACCAGTAACAATAAACGAATAATAAACGAAGATAACGGCTGATAACGAAACATCAGCCGTTATTGTATAATAAGACCGAACAGGAGGGATTCCCGTGAAAAATAACCGAAAACCAGTCATCTGGGTGGCGTTCATACTGATTCTGTTCCTGAGTGTGCCGACAGCAGCCTTTGCGGTAGTAGAGGCTCCGGCAGAGATTTATGTGGGTGACTATGCCAATGTATTGAGTGAGGAAACCGAACGTTATATTATTGAACAGAACCAGGCACTGGCCGGGGCGACTGGTGCACAGATTGTAATTGTAACTGTGGATTTTCTGGACGGCATGGATATTGAGGATTATGCCTACACCATCTTTAATGACTGGGGAATCGGCGATGCCGAAAAAAATAACGGGCTTCTTTTACTGCTGGCTATCGGAGAGGAAAATTACTGGGCTATGCAGGGGAAAGGTCTGGAGGGTGTGTTATCCAGCGGTCTGCTGGGGGATTATCTGTGGGAGTATCTGGAGCCAGACTTTGCAGCAGGTGATTATGATGCCGGTGTGCACAAGGTGTTTCAGGCCTTTTTAGGCTGGTTTCAGGAGTATTATGATATGTCGGCATCCGGTGTGAACAATGGCGCTGCAGCCGGACAAACTGTCGGAAACAGCAATGGAGATGAATATTACGAAAAAGAAGACAAATCCATCTCTCTGCTGGAAATCATCGTGATTTTGATTCTGATAATTATTCTGATCAGTATGATCAACCGGCATAAAGATCAGAAAAACAAAAAGAACCGGAAGAATCGTCCTGGAGGCGGGTATCATGACCGCGACAGCTGGGACGGAGCAGAAGACTACCGGCGGAAAAACGGGGATCCGGATGTGATTTTTATTCCTGGCATGTTTGGAGTTCCATCCAGCCACGAACGGAGGGAACACGGCAGTGATGACAGCGGGGAAGCAGGCGATTTTGGCGATGCTCTGGAAGATCTGTTTGGCGGAGGTTCTGCACGGGGCGGCGGAGCCGGCAGAGGCAGCGGCGGATTTGGCGGTTTCCCGGGCGGTTTTGGAGGCTTCGGCGGTGGTTTTGGCGGCGGCTTCGGAGGAGGCGGTAGCCGCGGCGGCGGTGCAGGTCGAGGCTAGCTATTGACAGTAAAAACGGAATACGGTACAATGGAATCGTATGGGAAAGTCCTTTATTTTTATTTAAATATTTAATTTTGAGGAGGAGTTCATCAAATGGCAAAAGCTAAATTTGAACGTACAAAACCACATGTAAACATTGGTACCATCGGTCACGTAGACCATGGTAAAACCACAACAACAGCAGCTATTACAAACGTATTAGCACAGAGAGGTCTGGCAAAAGCAGAAGACTTCGCAAACATCGACAAAGCTCCAGAAGAAAGAGAACGTGGTATTACAATCAATACAGCACACGTTGAATATGAAACAGAAACACGTCACTATGCACACGTAGACTGCCCAGGTCACGCTGACTATGTAAAAAACATGATCACAGGTGCAGCACAGATGGACGGTGCAATTCTGGTAGTATCCGCAGCTGACGGTCCAATGCCACAGACACGCGAACACATCCTGTTAGCACGTCAGGTAGGCGTAAAATATATCGTAGTATGGATGAACAAATGCGATATGGTAGACGACGAAGAACTGTTAGAATTAGTAGAAATGGAAATTCGTGAACTGTTAAGCGAATACGATTTCCCAGGCGATGATATTCCAGTAGTAAGAGGTTCCGGTTACCAGGCACTGCAGGATCCAGCAGGTCCATGGGCAGACAAAGTAATGGAACTGATGGCTGCAGTAGATGAATACATCCCAACACCAGAACGTGCAGTAGACAAACCATTCTTAATGCCAGTAGAAGACGTATTCTCCATTACCGGTCGTGGTACAGTAGCAACAGGTAGAGTAGAACGTGGTGTAGTAAAAGTTGGTGACGAACTGGCAATCGTAGGTATCGCAGAAGATATCAAGAAAACAGTATGTACAGGTGTAGAAATGTTCCGTAAACTGCTGGATCAGGCAGAAGCAGGTGACAACATCGGTACACTGCTGCGTGGTGTAGATAGAAAAGAAATCGAACGTGGTCAGGTATTAGCAAAACCAGGTTCCATCACACCACACACAAAATTCACAGCAGAAGTATACGTACTGACAAAAGAAGAAGGTGGCCGTCACAAACCATTCTTTGATGGTTACAGACCACAGTTCTACTTCAGAACAACAGACGTAACAGGCGTAATCAAATTACCAGAAGGCACAGAAATGGTAATGCCAGGCGACAACATCAAAATGGAAATCGACCTGATCACTACTATTGCTATGGAAGAAGGTTTACGTTTCGCTATTCGTGAAGGTGGCCGTACAGTAGGTTCTGGCGTAGTATCCAGCATCATTGAATAATTAAATATTGGCTGAATAGGCTGATGATACAAGAGCAGCAGGAGGATGATCCTGCTGCTCTTTTGTGTTGCAAAAAAGAATTGACAAATTGTATGTTGCGAATATAATAATATATGAAGAAGTGTTCATATATAAGAAAGGTGGTTTGTATGGAGCGTATTTATTTTATTAATGGTTTAGACTGTGCCAATTGTGCAGCAAAGCTAGAACGATATTTGCGGGAAATTACATATTTTGATGACGTAATTATAGATTTTATGGCGCAAAAATTAATTTTGACAGCAAAAGATATGGAGGCTTTCCAAAAGGGTTTACAGGAAGCGTTGCAAGTGATTGCAAAGATTGAGCCAGGTGTAACCATTGCAGAAAAAGCGAAAATGAAAAGGTCACGTGCTGGCCAAGTACCAACACGTAAAGTAACTTATGATGCTCATTGTGGCTGTGACCATAATCATGAAATAACACAAGATACCCATTGTCATGACGAACATTGCAGTTGTGGTCATGAGCATCATCATAACCATGAGGAGCATACTCACCATCATGATGGATATTGCAGCTGTGGCCACGAACATCATCATGCCCATGAAGAGCACATTCATCAGCACAACGAACATTGTCACTGTGGACAAGAACATTATCATGAACATGAGGATCGGCTGAATAATAGAGTATCTGTAGCTGCAACAGAACATGTACAGAAAAAAGATGGGCGTTTTACAAATGAAATGAAACAAGGACTTTTGAAAATAGGCATCAGTACGGTATTATTCTTTGCGGCGCTTCTGTTAGACAGCAGCAGTGTACTGCAGCTAGGCGTATATTTACTGGCTTATTTCATTGTAGGCAGTGAAGTGTTGCTGCGTGCAGCAAAAAATATTTTGCGTGGCCAAGTGTTTGATGAAAACTTTTTAATGAGCATTGCTACCGTTGGTGCATTTTGTATTGGAGAATACCCGGAAGGTGTTATGGTAATGCTGTTGTACCAATTAGGCGAATTGTTTCAGAATTATGCAGTACAGCGTTCTCGTCGCTCTATTGCAGAGCTGATGGATATTAAACCTGAAGTGGCACACATAAAAATGAGCGGACAATATATCGATGTAGAGCCGGAAGAAGTGACGGTCGGTGATATCATTCAAGTACGTCCCGGCGAACGAATTCCGTTAGATGGTATTGTGCTGGAAGGGCATTCTGCATTAAATACAGTGGCTTTGACCGGGGAATCAGTACCTCGTGAAGTTGGACCGCGAGATGTTGTTATGAGTGGTTGTATCAATACTTCCGGAGTACTCCTGATACAGGTGGAAAAAGAATATGACGATTCTACTGTTGCGAAAATTTTGGATTTGGTAGAAAACGCAAGCAGCAAAAAAGCAGAAACAGAAAATTTTATTACTCGATTTGCTCGTTTTTATACCCCAATCGTTGTAGTGATTGCGGCTATTTTGGCCGTCGTGCCTCCGATGATATTGCATGAGCCTTTTAGTGGCTGGGTATATCGTGCACTGGTATTCTTAGTAATTTCTTGCCCATGTGCATTGGTAATTTCTATTCCATTAACATTCTTTAGCGGCTTGGGCGTATGCTCTCGCCATGGGGTTTTGGTGAAAGGCAGCAACTATCTGGAAGCCTTGGCACAGATGGAAACAGCCGTATTTGACAAAACAGGGACATTAACGCAAGGCCAATTTACAGTGACAGAAGTGCATCCGATTTTTATGGCGGAAGATGAGCTGCTGTATTATGCGGCGTGTGCCGAAAGTATATCCAATCATCCAATTGCTGAAGCAATCCTTAAAGCCAACCAGCAATCTTTTTCAGCTGATGCAGTACAAAGTGCGGAAGAACTCGCAGGTCACGGCGTTTCTGCTATGATAGAGGGGCATCATGTGCTGGCAGGCAACTATCGCCTCATGGAGCAGTATCAGATTGATTTTGACCGTGTTGATGCCATGGATACGATCGTGTATATTGCCATCGACAGGGTATTTCGTGGCTGGATTCGCATTGCCGATACAGTGAAGCCTGATGCCAAAGAAATGGTCGCACAACTGAAAAGCTTGGGCGTTCACAATATCGTTATGCTTACCGGTGACAATCAGAATGCAGCAGAGCAGGTAGCCAAACAGCTTGGCATTACAAAAATATTCAGCCAATTACTGCCGGGGGATAAAGTGGCTTGTTTGGAACAATTGCTTGCGAAAAAATCTCCGAAAGCCACAGTAGCATTTACAGGAGATGGCTTGAATGATGCTCCTGTATTGGCTAGAGCCGATGTAGGGATTGCCATGGGTGGTTTAGGGTCCGATGCAGCAATTGAGGCAGCCGATGTGGTGATTATGAACGATCAGCCGAGCAAATTGGCTGATGCAGTGCGGATTGCCCGCAAAACTCGTACCATTGTAACACAAAACATCGTGTTCGTATTGGCAATCAAATTTCTGGTACTGCTATTAGGTGCATTGGGCCACGCAACTATGTGGATGGCTGTGTTTGCCGATGTAGGGGTAGCGTTCCTGGCGATACTGAATGCAGTACGTATCATGAAATATTAAGAAAATACTTCTCAAAGAGCTTGTCACGACTATAGTGACGGCTCTTTTTGTTGTGGCGCAAAACAGAAACTGCTATAATGGATTTGAAACTTTTTAACAATACAATACGTCTGAATTATATAAAATAATTAGGAGGAAAATGCCGATGAAACGTACAATCCGAGAAACTATCTATGAACCATACAGTTTGCACGACATGAATGTGATTGCTTTAGAAGTAGACGGTGATACACTTGTAATGCGTACCCAATCAGGCATGGTAGAGACAACCCCGCCCTATGGACAGCCGGATGGATACGTAGAATTTCATAATGTGAAATGGGACTATAGCTACGTATATATCTTGAACATCACAGCCAATGAAGGTGAGTTTCAAGGGCAGAAACTGTGGTTGAAAACATTTATTGATCACGCAGGCAGCTTTGGCTTCTCCGTGATGGACAGTACCTATGGATTTAATCAGAGCAAGTTTAGCGGTTATTTGTCAATGAATCGCGGCGTTTGTGAATGCAATATTGAGATTTATCACGAGGGTAATATGGTATATGTAGAAGAATAAAAGAAAGAGATATTTTTTTATATTAGGTACGATTCTCAAATGTATTGCAGTTCGTTAATTCTTGCAGTGCTTTGAGAAAAAGTTTATACTAATAGCAGTATCAAGACAGAGGGGGAGTGCCCGATGATTTATTGTGTAGAGGATGACGCCAGTATTCGTGAGCTGGTGGTATATACGTTACAGGCCAGTGGTTTTGAGGCGCAAGGATTTGCTGATGGAGCTGCCTTTGATACAGCGTTAGTACAGCGATTGCCTGAGTTGGTGCTGCTGGACATCATGCTGCCCGGGGAAGATGGGCTGCAGATTTTGAGACGGCTACGTAGTCAGGCTGCTACAGCGAATCTGCCGATTATTATGATGACAGCGAAAGGTACTGAATATGACAAAGTCATTGGCTTAGATAGCGGTGCCGATGATTATATTGCTAAGCCCTTTGGGATGATGGAGCTGGTAAGCCGTGTAAAGGCAATGTTACGTCGTACCCATAGACCGATGGTCACAGGGCTAATGGTATGTGGCAGTTTGGTATTGGACAAAGAGGCGCACAAGGTTACGGCTGACGGGCAGGAAGTGAACCTGACGCATAAGGAGTTCGAACTGTTGGAATATCTGCTGGAAAATCGCAACATTGTGCTTACCAGAGAAAAATTGTTGGAACGTATCTGGGGATATACTGCTGATATTGAAACCCGTACATTGGATGTGCATATTCGCAGCCTGCGACAGAAGCTTGGTAACAGCGGAGAATGCATTGAAACGGTACGTGGTGTAGGATACCGCATTGAAGGATAATGGTGAGTCGGTATGAAACTTCGTATTTTTCGTAATATGGTGATATTATCGTTTTCGGTTATGGGACTGTTTTTAGCCGGGCT
>RHMF01000688.1_pt1 | contig 14764 bp, 18 predicted proteins | sample 5365151 | NCBI WGS metagenome assembly RHMF01 (sample SAMN10266501, study PRJNA497801) | feces metagenome | isolation source: feces | host: Bos taurus | place: China: Prairie of Fairy Mountain | collected 2017-08-14 | reverse complement strand
ATAATCTGGTAGTTGATTCCACCTTCGTGTTTTCTTTCGCCAAAATGATCAACAATATTGTTCATAGCACACAGAAATCTCTGTCCATCTGCGACTTTTGTGTGGAGCATCATATCGCAAATAGCCGAGAAGAATCTCGTCTCATGATTAATAAGATTTTGATATCTTTCCTGTGTTCCCATAACTATTGTAAAACTAACAGTTGAAGATCCATAATAGCGCGAGTCATACCAACATACAATTCTAATGTGCTTATTTCCGCTCGGCCATTAATGATCAATATTACATGTTTACATTCTAACCCTTTGTAAGCCAACATTGACGTAAATGGTATTTCAAACGTATCTTGGCAGATATTTTTAGGTGAGAGCTCTTTAATTCCTTCTATCGTGGCAATTCTATCGTACAATTTTTCGCCACCAGTTGTTTGTTCCTTTTTCGTGCTGGAATCAGCAAGTATTACATACTCATTCCAGTTTTTAGCACCTTCTCTTATCTCTTTCTTTATTTGGTTAATATGTTTTATCAATTGCTTGGCACCATTAAAATATATCACTTGGGTTGATGCATAGTTTTCTCTGATAATCGTTTCAAATAGGTCTTTCGCTGAGATTCCGTTGAGTAACATTTTGGCGAATGAAACAATCTCTTTATTTGTTGGGACACGTTTATTTGTGTCCAAAATGAATCGAGCTCCATTAAGAGCTAACGCATCAGCAAGCTCATCAATTTGGCGAGTACCGTAATTGTAGCCTTGCTCTGTATCAAAGAATACAAGATAACGGCCTGACGAAACACCATCTTTTGTTACAGATGTAAGAGCATCAAGAAGAAGTATTGCTCCCTTGTCAAGAACATCTTGAGCTTCGTCTATAATAATGTAATCAAATGGTACAAAGTCATTTTGTTCTCTCACTGAAGAAAATAATGATTCCAATTTATCATTAGCTGCACCACTTGTGATATCATCCAATGACAACTTTTCGGACAAAACTTGAGATTGGAGAGAGAAAACAAATGATGCAAATTGCTCTACAATGCAATTTGGAAGTCCTGCTTGCCATAATTCACTCTTAATTTTGGCTTCGAGAAGCCTATTCCAACACAAATATAATCCCCTAAGAGTATGATACTTCTCAATATATGCCCTGGCTATTGTTGTCTTCCCCGTGCCAGGCCCTCCTTCAATAAAAAGACGTTCATTCTTCTGGAGACTATTAAATGTGCTCAAATTGTCTATGTTTAGGCGTTGTAATATCGCCTCCATTCCTCTTTCTGAATACACATTTCTGCTGCGGTCTGCAAAATTGAAAAGTAAGGACTGAATTGCTATTTCCACATCCTGAGCTTGGAGATCAGACCGACGCCATCCATTTTTGCTTTTATCTGATTCTAATACATCTATACAAAATTCAACAAATGACTTGGATTTATCATCGTGTTGTATCTTAGACCATAACTTATAGCCCAAATCGGTACTCGGATTGGTACTGGTATGATCCATCCTTGTATGGGGGAACGCACACACAGTATCAATAAACAATTGTGAAGCACTAATAACCTTGTTGTTAATGAGCGCATACATGTAATCCCTTGCCTGATCAAAAGGCGATCTTTCCATATATGTTCGCTCACGGGAGGCTTCATAATAATACAGTCCCTGTTCAATACCTACTTTTCCGCCTTTAACCTCTACTATAATTACACCCTTTTCGGACACTAACAGAAAATCAATCTGTATTTCGTTTTGATTCTTTACAGAAACTGGCAGTCGTAAGTTGTGCCAAAAATGCCATGTATATTCGCTGTTTGAGCAGTCTGAGTAAATACGCCTGAACATCTCAATTTCACCATAGAGAGGACTACCATCATTTTGGGTGATGATTGCCTCCAAATCGCTGGAATTGTTATAACTGACGTGTGATATTATAGGCATATTTTCAGTTTATTTATAATTCTCCCATAATTTGGGATCCTTTAAGTTAGACATCTTATAGTTAAACATCTCGAGTAGTTCCTCACGATGTTCAGGGAACATCTCTAGTGTATCAAGTAAGGTCTGAAGTGTCCGACATATCTTACGATTTTTTCCTCTAGAATCTTCTATTTCGTAATATCCTGACTCATAATCTCTCTGAAATTCCTCGAATGATTTGATTTTTTGGGGAACATGAAAACCTGCGTTCTGTTCCCAATAAGTTTGATTACGATACGTGTACTCCCAGAATGACATCTTTTTGTAGAATGCTTGTTGATTACACCAACGAGCAATCTGAATATACAGGTTTGAAATAGGTGCTTTTTTATAATCTTCATGCCGCATTAAATACCCGACACAGCCATAGGTCATCAGCACTTTTATGCGTTGGAAGATCTCCCATATGTCTTTATAAAACTTCTTGCGATCACCCCCTTTCTGCATGAAACCGCAGAATAAGTAGAATTTTGTGCCCTTTTGGGGATTATAATGCTTCCATATTTTCAGGGCTCGTTCAATCTTTTGGCGATCCCTCCAATTATCGAAAGCAAATATAAAATCACCATGATACCTTACATGTGAAAGCATCTCAGCCATTTCTTCACCATAAGGACTCTCGGCTAGCATACGTTCATCAAGACCTTGGCGAAACTGGAACGGGCGGCCGATGGCTATCAATTTCTTGAGCGCTTTACGCCAAACATCTGGTGAGGCCGCCAAAAAATTGTCATCCCATAGATAAATATACGGTCGAATTAAGCGCCCCCGTTCATCACGCTCGTTATCTAGAAACCATTCAAGGTCTGAATAAGGAAAGATCTTATCTTCCAATTTGTTTATACAGAAAGGGCAATGTCGAATGCAACCTCGTGTAAGAAATCCAATGCTATATTGCTGGTAATCTTTGTATTTTTTGCGACTTACCCCTTTGCTTACTTTATAACCAATAAATTCGTCATAAAGATGATAATATGGCATTTGACGAGCAAGATCAATTCCATGACTACGAGGTCCGCCACGATGATTAGTATATTTACACAAGAATTTATCTTTCTCCAACTGAATCATATCATCATCTCGCATTTGACGATACTTGTTCACATTCAACTCATTAGCATAAAACCCTGTCCCGCCATTACGGAATTTTCGTTTTTGAGCAGGTGTGGCATTCTGATAGAATGCAGGCATCACGGTAAAGGTGAAAACCCGTGATACATATATCAGTTTGTATTGATTAATATCTTCGTTTTGGTCAATAATCAATTTAAAATCAATATGATTATCATTTAAAAAACCAGCAAGTTTCATTAAGACAAGATTTGGATGCCGAGTCCCGTTACACAGAAGATCGGCATCTACAAGTCCTATCTTTAATTTTCGCCTTGCCATCCTAAAACCAATTAACGAAAATAATGTTTTAGCGGAATAAGAGTATTCCATACTCTTACAATAAATTGCAAAGATACTATTTTTTCTTGGAAGAAAGCGACTTTTGGAACAAAAACTTGGGGTTTTTCTATGAGTTGTGGGCTGATTATTTTTTGCTCCAATTCAATATGCGTTCTGAAAGTTGAAAAAAGGGAATCGGGACAGAGGCAAACCCTTATGAATGATGGAAAAAGGAGATTCAAATGGTTTGTCTCTTTATTATTGAATAATTTATAATTAATTAAAAATTTAATGTTTATGGAGAAAGAAAAAGAAGAAGTTCGAGTGATTAAAGTATTTGACAATGAAGAGGACGTCATTAGTGATATTCGTAGTCATAAAGTCGAACCAGGCACGCTTTGGTCGCTTGGTGAAGATGCTTTCTTGATGAATGCCGCAAATCTCATGTGTAATTTCATTCTACAGTATGAAGCTGGCCTGATATCGAAAGATGAGTTGGATTTATATCTAGGGAAGAAGGATTGTCTGTGCAATATCAATCCTTTGGAATTCAACTTTTTACTTGTGTCTACCATCAATGGCTGCACCTACATAAGTAGAACTGATTATATTGATGAAAAAGACTTGGATGACACTTATTCTAAGATACTGGAATTATATAACGAACTGTCCATCATGTATTCGTTTGATAGTATCATCGACCAGATACAGAAAATGGTTGCTGTTTTTAAGGCCGCTCATGAAGACTTTGACAAAATGACGAAGGATGAAAGATTGGAACGATTCTGGTCTTGGAATGGAAATATGGAATATATGAAGGATGTATTTTTTGTAAGCCTACTAGACAAATGTAAAACAGTTTATACTATTCTAAATCATGAACATAGAAGTAACAAAGGAGGACATTAAGAGAATCGGGTATACGTGGTGGAATGAGTATGGATTCCTAGCAATCATCTGCGACGGGGACACTTGTAACATTGAAGATATTCTATTGAGATCCATATTGAAGTGCTTCGGGGATGAATACAAGGTCATCAAAAGAGAAGACTACATATGGGAAAATGAAGAAGATGGAGAAGAAGTCTACGACATTCAATTTATCACGAACCTACCGTATGAGATATTTGAAAAGATAAAATGATACAATTAATGCAGGCACTTTTCTCTACTATGAGATTTGAGCCACAACCAAAGCGGCAGGATAAAAGCGCTCGTCCTGCCGTAGATGTTGTAAAACGTGAGATTATGAGTGCATCGCTTGAGGAGACAAGCGAAATCCAGAGCAAAACCACTACACGCTCTAAGACTAAGCTTGATATTTCCGGCGATATAAAGCGTCTTGAAGAAGTGTTTTTCGACGGGCACCCAATGAAAAGCGGCTTCATCATTGAAACCACATTGCAAGAATTACTGCAAGTGTGTCCGAGAGAGCGCAGACGCAAGGACGCTTACAAATCATTAATAAACGCGCTCAGCAATATGGGCGTGGAACTAATATTTAAATAAAATGAAAAAAGGATTTAAACATAACTTATTAGTAGAAGAAAGAATTTTCAGCCTCGATATAACTGCACTAGGTGAATATGACAATGAATTCAAGGTGGCTTATGAGAATGGAAATGAGTATGAGTTAGGTATAACACTTAGCCATATCTTTACCATTTGTCCCAGAAAACGTCAAAGGAAGCAGCTGTATGAAAGGTTGGTTCGGTTTCTGGCGCTGAAAGGAATTACGCTTAGAATAACAAGTAGAAAACACGAGAAGGAAAAAGTAATTAACAATCAATTAAGTAGAGAAAATTATGATGAAAAAAAGAAAGGAATTTGAACCCCCTTTAAAATCTGATAAGTATGAAAGAGAAAATTTTTTTGACTTTAAATGAAGATAAACAATGAACGAAATTTCAATTAAAGTTCCCCTCGACTGTCAATACCTATCTGATTGGCGGGAGTTTGAGAATTGTTTACCGAACGGGCATATCATCTTGAATAAGGACATATGCGGTTGTGGATGTACCGATCACTTCTTGACCAACGACTCGCCAGTGATTCTTGTGAGTCCACGGCGGCGGTTGATTGAGAGTAAGCTTAATGACCCGAGAACAGCTACTAACTTGTTCTACTTTGACAGGAGCGTGAAAGGCTCGACAGTAAGTATTACGATTGACGAACTAAGACGTTACCTGCAAAGCTGTCAAGGGACACCATGGACAAACCCTAAGGTGCCGAAAATTATGGTGACATACGATTCGTTGGTGATTGTAATTGACACCCTTCGAGAATGGGGATTAATGGACCATTTCGAAATCGTAGTGGACGAGTTCACCTGTATCTTCACTGACGTAAAGATGAAGGGATTCACGGAAATCAATCTCCTTCATCGGTTGAACACGTTGTCGAACAGGATTGTCTATATAAGTGCGACTCCATTGAAGGAACTCTATCTGCAAATGCTTGACGAATTCAAGTATATGCCTGTCGTGAACCTGGAATGGGACCCGTCAAGAATAGAGAGCGTCAATATCTACTACGATAAGATGACTAGTTGTGCCGCCGCGTTTGAGAAAATCTACAATGACTATAAGAAGAACGGTTATTTCAAGACCAAAATTATAGACGGATTGACACATTACTCGATTGAAGGAGTGTTTTTCTTGAACAGTGTGCGGGATATCGTGAACATTATCAAAAAGTGCGACCTGACTCCGAGAGACGTATTGGTTATTTGCGCTGACGAGGAGAAGAACCGGGCCGCATTAAGGAAGGTCGACTTTAAAGTGGGTTCTGTGCCGGGGAAGAATGATTACCAGCTCTTGAACAAACCTTTCACCTTTGTGACCAAATGCTCATTTGAGGGGACGGACTTCTTCTCTGACAACTCCACTACATTTATATTCTCCGACTGCAACAGGGAAAACCTGACTCTTGACATATCCATTGACCTGCCGCAGATAGCAGGACGATGCAGGTCCAGAAACAACGTGTTCAGAAACGACATTTACTACTATTACAAAAACATCAACTCAGAGCAGTTTGACGCAAAGGCGATGACGCAGGAGATCTTTAATAAAAGAAAGAATACCGAGTATTTGGTAAACACCCTGTCGGGAGCAAATGTGGATGCGTTGAAGAACAAATTACTGGTGGCCCAAAAGGTCGAGAAGTACAGCAACGACTACCTCGATGTTGAAATCGTAGATGGAAGCGCCAAGCCGGTCTGCAACGACCTCGCTTATGTTGCTGACCTCAGAGCGTTAGAGATAAAGTCGCAGCAGTACACCAATTCCTACAAGATGGTCAGCTATATGAAGGACGCGGGTTTTAACGCCTCACATCAGCACGCTCAAATCAACCAGCAGTTCACCATGTTCATGACACTGTTCATGGCAGATAACTACTTTCAACGCAGGATGGAGCTATATGTCAATGCCGTTGAACATAATCCAGTAATGCTAGAGATGATTGAGAACACATCGGCAATACCGCTAGAATACAAGCATTACTATCGTGTTCTCGGTGCAGAAAGAATCAGGCGCTGCGCTTACATAGAGGCCAATCTGAGACGAGAACTGGAAGACCTGTCAAAGTGGGGCGATGTTTCTCTGGACTTGGAAGAGGGAAGAACATACTCCAACGCCGAGATAAAATCAATGCTCCAGGCCGAATATGACCGTCTGGGAATGAACAAGACGGCCAAGGCAAATGACATTGAAATATACGCTGATGTGAGCGAATGCAAATTCACTCGCGATGGCAAAAGGTTATATGGCTATAAAATATTAAAAAACAGAAACTAGAAATGTTACAGATTAGTTGCTTTAAAGACGTCTGGGATACAGAAAATCCCGAATTGAAGAAACAATGCGATGCTGACTACGCCATTCAAGCCATAAAGGAGAATGGTAAGATCAAAGACATGGTGTACAGAATCAGGAATATGCCTGACAAGAATCAAAGGAAGAGGTCCAAGAGATTCCTGCCTGTTGTGATGTGGCAAGGTTTGTTCAACAGACGAAGCGACGATGGGTGCGTCGCTCTCTCATCACTTGTTTGCATCGACATTGATAATAAGAGTGAGGAAGATTTGAGGACGATAATGAGCACCATCGTGAATTGGCCGTTCATCTATGCATTTTTCAGGAGCCCGAGTGGTGATGGACTGAAAGTTATTGTAAAAACCGACAACTACGATATTGGCTATTACGGTAATTGCTATCGTCAAGTTGAGCAGTTGTTTGTCGATTTTTTTGGGATTACGCCGGACGGGAACTGTGAGAATATCGGAAGAGCTTGCTACATGAGCCACGATCCCGAACTATACCATAATCCGACAGCTATTCCATGGCCCTACGAGCATAAACCTGAGTTCGACAAGATTTCATCATCAAACTCATCATCGAGTCAGGAGGGGAACTATGTTACACCGGCATTATCTCCTGGCGAGATGTTTATGGCAAAGCTCAATGCAGCCATGTGTCCCCTTACCGACGAGCAAATAATGAAGATACTCGATATCCGATGGCACAAATTCCCTGAAAACTACAAGGACGGGAATAGAACCAAGAGCATATTCGTACAGGCCAGAACATTATGCTTGGCCGGTATCGTTGAGTCTAAGGCTATCGAATATCTGAAGGAACAGTTCGTGCCGACAGGATATAGTGAAGACAAACTGGTGTGGGAGGCTAAAAGAGCATACGAGAAAACCTCTGAAATGTTTGGTACTGAAAGAAGTAAGTACAAGACATATAACGAATACAAGAAAACACATTGAGAGAAAATTGACCGGTGGCATGAATGATGATGTCACCGGTTATCGTTTTTGCCAAAATTAGACACTTTGGCAAGGGAGAGAAGTAGGATATGAAGTCTCCATTAAGGTGTCTAATTTTTTTTAAGTTCTTAATAGAAATTGAAATTTTCTAAAAAAAAATAGACACTTTTAGGGAGAATTAAGGAAAAAAGAACGGTTTCGCAAAGCTCAACCTAATCCGGATAGAGAGAATAAGCCGCCTGTAATATATCTCCCCCCTCTTCTCTGTCTTTGGTGAGCGATAGCGAGCCGTCCTTCTTCTTTATCTACAACAGCGAAGCATTTTTCCTGATTAAATGTACACTGGCCGGACTCTCAAAGGTAGGCCAAGTGGACATCAAGGAAAAATAGTTCGATGAGGTTCTGACGAGACTTTGAGTGAAACGAGAAGTCGAACAGGTTCTCGAGAAATGTGAGTGTGTGAAGTACCAGGAAACACTCAAATCTTGCCTTTTCCTCTCCACTCAAAACCCTTATATATGAGAGAATTATTAACAACAATAACAAGAGAATTTAACAAAAAAGAGAAGAAATGAACACAGAGAAATTAAGCAAGAATTTAGGAATTATCGCGGCTGGTTTGCTTATCGTGAACCTGGCATTAGACCTGTACGATCGATTCAGCAGCCGCAAGAACGAGAAGGAAGGGCAGAGTAAGAATGAAGACGCTCAGTCCGACGAGAACAGCAATAATGACGAAGGCACCCAAGACAAAAGAGAAGAAGACAACAACGACTAAGGGTGAGAGTAACGTCATTGAGTTAATAGTGGCTATAGCAGAAACTGTAGCTGCAATTTTAAAGAACTACAAAAAAATAGTGGCTGCCTGGAACAAGTACAGACCGCCACCGAAGTAATTAACTAACCATTTTAAAGAGAAAGAAAAAATGGAAGAACAAACAACTACAATGGTTCACCCGAGCTACCTTCCTATAGTAGCTACAGAAGTGGTGGACAATCAAACCATTGGGGATGATTCCACAACACCATCCCCATTCATTGAGGCTAATTCCATTCCAATAACCTTGGAAAGCCTTATGACGGACTGTGTGATACCAAATTTCGCAAAAGATAATGAGGCGGTTCTATCACACTCACAATTTATCGGGGCTACCTATCAAGCTATACGTGACTATTACCGGTCAGAGCAAATTGATGAGCCCCAAGTAAGAGTAAGTCATATTATTCGAGGCAGGATTCCAGAAGCGATTAACAAGAAAAGCTCTGAATTGCTTCCACATGAAATGACACAATACTACGAGAGAATGGCCTTTTGCATCAACGTACCTAGTATTTATAAGGACGTTAACGGCAACAGGTTGAACTTGTCGGTCGTGGGAATAAAATCCTATGGCCGAGACAATCTGAACGGGAGACTGACAGCACAGAAATTTTCACTCGCTGTCGGCTTCCAGAATACCGTCTGCTGTAACCAATGCATTTGGACAGACGGCTATCGAGACGAGATTAGAGCAATATCACCAAGCGAGATCTACCAACACTCGCTTCATTTGCTCGACACTTATGACATGGCAAAGCACATATACCTGCTTAAATCGCTTGGAGACCTTTACCTATCAGAGACTCAATTCGCATTAATACTTGGGAAAATGCGCCTGTACAATTATCTCCCAACTAAGATACAAAGGGAGATACCACAGATGCTGATCACCGATTCTATGGTGAACAATGTAGCGAGGCAATACTACAGAGACCCTAACTTCAGCGTCGACAACAACGGAGAGCTGAGCATGTGGGATTTCTACAACCTATTGATGGGATCATGTAAGGGAAGTTACATAGACACCTTCCTGGCACGAGAGGCTAATGCGCTTACAACGAGTCTTGGCATAGCACAAGGACTCAGAAACGAAGACAGTGGGTATAGCTGGTTTATTAGTTAAGCCGGCCGTATAAGCCATGAACCGAAGAGGATTCACAACAAAATGTGGGTCCTCTTTTTTCATTTAAAACAAACTAATTATCAATATTTTAAAGACAAGAAAAATGAACAAAATCAGAAGTTTTAACAATGCTACTGAGTTCCAAGGTTTATTTGGAATCTCTAACGGCACAAGAAGGAACAAAATCTTACTGGCGCTATTGAAGTCGAAAGAGGTATGGCGCTGGTGCAGAGAACATGGTAATTACGATTTGCTCGGTATATCTAGTATGGCCGAGCTTAAGCAAGTGGTTATAAATAAAATCATTGATGCTGGCAGGAATGAGAATCTTGCCTATGAAGTGGTTTTAGGTAAGTACGTTTATTACTCGGGTATATATGAAACTGACGAATATAGAGGTGTGCCTGAGGACGGGACTATCGGTTTTGTGAGATACTATAATCACGAGCGACAAGATGTGTTTAAGAAGAAAGCTGGTCGATTCTATACCCAGCTTATTGAGGAAACATCTATAGGCAAAGCACTTCCGCAACAGGTAAAAGTGTTCCTAGCAGAGGAATTTTGCATGGACTGGCAGGTTTATGTACAGGGTTCGCTTCCAGAATTCAATCTGCATGTAGACGATAATTTCGAGAAGATTTACAGCAGAGAAGCATGTGAGGGTGATTTCCATTCGTGTATGACCGGCAGAGGCTTGCATTCATTCTATAGTGACGCTGTAAAGGCTAAAGCTGCATATCTCACCAATAAAAACGATAAGGTTATTGCAAGAGCTGTAATTTATACTGCCGCAAAAGACGAGGATGGTAAGGTCTGGAGATTGTGTGAGCGACAGTACAGCAGCGATTCCAACGAGATTCTTAAGAGAGCACTAGTTGATTCTCTGATTCAAGACAACCAGATTGACGGATATAAGTTCGTTGGAGCAGATTGTGGCAATTCAAGAGGTTTCGTAGATAATGAGGGCAACTCACTTAACTGCAAGAGATTCACTATTTCATGTGACTTGGACTGGGGAGACTATCTCAGTTACCAGGACTCGTTCAAGTGGTATAACATGGATGATAATGTAGCCTACAATTATTACGATTGCGACTATCAATATCGCTTGGACACAACAAATGGCGAAATTGAGGATGAGGAATCAGCCTACGATGAATACCATGACAGAGACGTGGCCGACACGGTGACAGTGTATTACCATGGAAGCGAGATGAGTTGCGACAGTGAGGACTTAGACGATTTTGAAGACTATGATGGCGACTGGATTCACTATGAGGATATTTTAGAGTGCCCATATTGTTCAGGGCGTTTTCTTGATCCTGAATACTATCCACGAGACGAGCATTCACATAGCGACCTTCTTAACGAGAATTTCTGCTGTGACGATTGCAAGAATCAGGCAGAGCTTGAATTTAAGAAGACCAATTGGTTCTACTGTGACTTTGATAAGGAATACTTCGAAGACAGTGATGAACTTACCACCTATCATGCTTGGAATAAGGAGAAAGGCATCTATGAGGAGAAAACCATTAGAAAGAAAGTGGTTGATCTCTATGTAGACTGTGAGATTCTACACAAGCATGGAAACGAGATTTACGACCAGATTAACGAACAAACCAAGCTTCCTTTTGGCTTTGAGGCAGAGCAAGAGCAAGAAGTCGAGGAGGAAACTTTAATAGCTGTGTAAACATGAAACTACTAAAAAAACTCTACTCGATACATTCTAAATCGGGTAAAGAACAAAAGATGATCAAGTTCCTTTTGTGGTATATAAAGCACCACATCAAGGACTGCAAGATTGAACTGGACAAAAAGGTAGGCAATATCTATGTGACGAAAGGTAGTGCTGAAACCTTTCCATGCTTAGTCGCTCACATAGACCAAGTGCAGACCCAACATTCCAAGGATTTTCAGGCGATTGAAACAAACGATATTATCTTTGGTTGGAGTCCTAAGAACAAGCGATTTGAAGGTCTTGGAGCCGACGACAAATCAGGCATATGGGTCGCCCTAAAATGCTTACAAAAGTTTGACACACTGAAAGTAGCATTTTTTGTAGGTGAGGAAACGGGCTGTATTGGAAGTTCAAAAGCTAACAGGGATTTCTTCAATGGCTGCCGATTTGTTATAGAATGCGATAGACGAGGGAACAGCGATATTATTACTTCCATATGCTGTACCGAGTTATGTACTAACCAATTTCTAGAAGCAACCGGATATCAACAATTTGGTTATCATGAAGAGAACGGAATGATGACTGATGTTGAAACCCTGAAAGAAAACGGATTGAATGTCAGTTGCTGTAATCTATCGTGTGGCTATTATCAACCACACAGCGATCAGGAATACACAGTAAAGGCTGATTTACTCAATTGCTTGGCATTAGTTGAGCATATAATTGAGAACTGCACTGATGTTTACCCCCATGAATATGAATATAGGGGTGGTTATAGCGGTTTTTATGACAATGGTTTCTATGATTATTTCTACGATGAACTGTATGAAATAGCTACCAATCATCCTGAGCTTTCATTTAATGACATATGGGAGGTATTCAAGGACTACTACCCATCAATAAATAAGCAGGAATTACAAATGACTTACGAACTAGTGAAGGATGATCTTGAGTATTGGCGAACACGAGACTACATTTAGACATTATTAACCAGCAACAAGGGCTCTCATTCTTATGGGGGCTCTTGCTGCATAAAACAAGAACACTATGACAAGATTTTATTTCAGAATCTACCAAAATGGAGATGAAGACGGCGACAACATTTGGGTTGACGCTATGACTGAGAGTGAAGCAAGACAAGAAGTTGAACACGAGTACTGGGGCATCGACAGGTTGGAACTCATCAGGACTCAAAAACTTTAATGTAACTATGGCACAAACAAAAACTAAAGCAAAGACGAAGGCCATGACTATTAAGTACTGGCTATCATTGAGTGAAGGGAGCAAAAAACGCGCTTTGACCTACGTTTTCCCTATTCACAAATCAATCGTTGAGATGCTGCTGAACCAAAACCCATCAAGGAAAGATCATTGGTGGGCTTACGTGTTTAAGAAGGTTCGCATCCCTGAGGATGGTTGCACTTACAAGACAGTAATAAACAACTCAATCTACTTAATGTAACGATATGGAAACAATCACAATAAAGCAACTCCTCAAAGCATGTAAAGAGGAAGTCGCTAAAGGCAATGGAGATAAACACATCTTAATCTCTGGCGACGATGAAGGCAATTCGTTTCATGAGTTATTTTACCTTTTCTCACACTTGAAGGGCGAGGATATCAGCTATGGCCTTCCTTTTGGTGTGAGCGAAGATGATGTTAACGCTAAATACATTATACTGGGATGAGACTGAGTGAACAGGAATTGCGTTGGGCACAGAAAGACGTGTTTAACGCTGGCAACAATCTAGTTAGTGCTGGTTTAAGGCTTCAGGGGTCAGAATACGATAAGGCTTATGATCGGATTTATAAGGCCCTAAATGCTCTTAACCGCAGGCTGATTCGTGACATTAACAAGAGGAGGAAATGAACTATGGACAGAGATTTTGACTACAATTTGAAAATAGCTGAGTATATCTTTGAGATTTTCAAGAGCAATTTACCTGTTGTTTGGAGTTGGGGCATTAATCCTGGCTCCATTCAAGTGATAGACCTGGGAGTTAAGTTCCATGTGCAAGGTTTCAAGCACAAGGGAAATGTCCAGGTGGTATATAACGAAGGAGAAGATTTATTCGAGGTTTCACTTATCGACGAAAATGACAAAACAGTGAAAACTACAGAACATATCTTCCTTGGTGACTTGATTTCTGTGATAGACGATGCTGTGGAAAAAACTGACAATTATCAAGAACGAATTTGTCAGGAATACGGCATTGTCACAGGATAGTAACACTAGTGCTGCCCATGAGCCATTAGTGTGTTCATTTCATGGGTGTGTTCAAAAAAGTCTATAACGGCTAATTGGATGCACCCTTTCAATATATTCTTTTAATTCAAAGATAAAAATGGAAACAAAAAACAAGAGGGCAGTGATATATGCCAGGGTGAGTTCTGAAAATGACAGACAGGACACCTCGCGGCAAATCACAGACCTCCAAAAATTCAGCGAGGCCCAAGATATGACAGTGGTGAAAATCTACGAAGAGCATATTTCGGGGGCAAAGAAAAATGAGGAGCGACAAGTTCTTACTGAGTGCTTAGACTATTGCACTGGGAACAGCGTCGATTACCTCTTACTATCTGAACTGAGCCGTTTGGGGAGATCAACATTACAAGTGCTGAAATCCCTTGAGCAGCTACATGAGGCTAAAGTGTCGGTATATATTCAGAACCTTGGCTTATACTCGCTGCAACCTAATGGAGAAGTCAACCCAATTGCATCCATCCTTATTACCGTTTTGGCTGAGATGGGAAATATCGAAAGGAGTAACATCCAATACAGGCTTAACTCGGGAAGGGCCCAATATGTGAGAAATGGTGGCAAGTTGGGACGCAAGACTGGGAGCATCAAGAGCGATGAGAAGAAGAGAGAAGAGTACAAGGAGGTCATATCGCTACTGAAACGTGGATATTCAATTCGGAACACAGCGAAACTGACTGGCACCTCCATCTCAACAGTTCAACGAATCAAAAAACAATTTCTAAAATGAAACGACAGA
>RHMF01000686.1_pt1 | contig 14773 bp, 17 predicted proteins | sample 5365151 | NCBI WGS metagenome assembly RHMF01 (sample SAMN10266501, study PRJNA497801) | feces metagenome | isolation source: feces | host: Bos taurus | place: China: Prairie of Fairy Mountain | collected 2017-08-14 | reverse complement strand
AGGGAGACAATAGTTTTGAGTCTTTAATGGGTGCAATTCAAACGATTAACGTGTAGCGTGTAATGTTTAACGATAAAGGGCTAATTGCTTGCTTGTGTTTTATCTCCTCACCCTTATAGGGAGCTCCTCTTAATTACAAATAAGAGGAGCACTATGAACTTGTATTAAAATAAATCCTGAGATTAATACGGAAAACGGAAACTCCCTAATCCCTTAACCCCTCACCTTTATAATATTCCTCCCCTGTCATAACCCCTCAGTCGGTAAACCGACAGGGCCCTTTGGGACTCCTTTGGGGAGCTAAAGCTCCCGTCGTCGCAAGGTTTGTGCTAGCGAGTGTGTGGAAGCTCGCTTACACACACAACGAGCGCAGATAAAGCTCGCTGAAAGCAGCGCAGTGCTGTGGCTCCGCACTGCCCCCTAAAACAGGGGCGCAATCAGGTGCCCTTTAGGGCGGAGGGGTCTCGTTAATAGTTAAATGTTACCTCCCTTAACCCCTCACCCGTAGCCCTTAACCCGTTAACCATTAAGCCCTTTGGGCTTGAAACTCGGCTGCACTCGCTGTACAATTACAGGCAGGCTTGCATTGCGCTCATTGGCACGAGCTTTCATCGTTCCTCCAACAGTTCCTTTATGCTCTTGCCCAGTGTGGGGTGGATGGCATCCGGTGCAATGGCGGCCAGCGGTTCAAGTACGAACACGCGTTTGTGCATCAGGGGGTGGGGAATGGTCAGTCTGTCGCTCTCGATAATTCCGTCACCGTAGAGCAGTATGTCGATGTCGATGATGCGGTCGTGGTAGTTGCCGTCCTCTGATTTTAAGGTGCGGCCCAGCTCGCGCTCGATGCGCTCGGTGGCATCAAGCAGCTCAAGAGGTGCAAGGTGGGTGTCGAATGCCACGGCGCAGTTTAGGAAGCTGTTGTTGCTTTCAAACCCCCAGGGGACTGTCTCGATGAACGGCGATTGTGCCGCGCAAGGACCAAGCACGAGCGATAGGTGTTCTATCGCTCGTGTCAGGTTTTCTTCTTTGTTGCCCAGGTTTGTACCCAGGCCGAGGTATACTTTTGTTACCATTAGTCAATAATCAGCATTGCATCGCCGTAGAGGCCGAAACGGTAGCCTTCGTCGAGTGCCACCTGGTATGCGTTCATCACGTTGTCGTAGCCGCCGAATGCTGTGGTGAGCATGAGCATAGTAGAGTAGGGGGCATAGAAGTTGGCAATCATGCAGTTTGCCACGTGGAACTCGTACTCGGGGAAGATGAACTTGTTTGTCCATCCGTCGTACTCCTTGAGCATGCCGCCTGTGAGGGTGGCTGTCTCGAGCACACGCTGCACTGATGTTCCTACGGCGCAGATGCGGCGGCCTTCGGCCTTTGCCTTGTTCACCAGTTGCACTGCCTCGGTGTCGACGCTTATGAGGTCGCTGTCCATCTTGTGTTTTGTGAGGTCCTCGACATCAATCTCGCGGAAGCAGCCAAGGCCTGTGTGCATGGTCACGTATGCGGTGTCGATGCCTCTGATTTCCATACGCTTCATGAGCTCGCGTGTGAAGTGGAGGCCTGCGAAAGATGCTGTGACGGAGCCCTCTTTCTTTGCGAAGTATGTCTGGAAGTTCTCCAGGTCCTCGGGCTCCTCCTTGCGCAGACGCTTGAAGTCATCGGGCAGCGGTGCCACGCCAAGCGCGTAGAGTGCCCTCTTGAACTCGTCGTGCGGTCCGTCGTAGAGGAAACGCAGGGTGCGGCCGCGTGAGGTGGTGTTGTCGATGACCTCGGCAACCATGGAGTTGTCCTCGCCGAAGTAGAGCTTGTTGCCTATACGTATCTTACGTGCGGGGTCAACGAGCACGTCCCACAAGCGGAACTCCTCGTTGAGCTCGCGTAGCAGGAACACCTCGATCTGGGCGTTGGTCTTCTCCTTGTTGCCATAGAGGCGTGCGGGGAACACCTTGCTGTCGTTCATTACAAAGAGGTCCTTCTCGTCGAAATATTCGATTACCTCCTTAAAGATACGGTGCTCGATCTCGCCGGTCTTCTTGTGCAGGACAAGAAGGCGTGACTCGTCACGGTACTCGGCAGGGTAGAGCGCAATGCGGTCATCGGGTAACTTGTACTTGAACTGTGACAATTTCATATGTTGTCCGTTAATGAGAAAATGTTCGTCTGCTATCATAATTGTAACTGTTTTTCGAGCCACTCGGGGAATGACTCAATGTTGATACATTCTTCTAATCTATACTCTCCTATTCTTGTGCGTGCAAGGTCTGTGAGGTAGGCACCGCTTCCCAGAGCCTCGCCGATGTCGCGGGCGAGCGAGCGTATGTATGTGCCTTTTCCGCAGGTCACACGTATCCTAATCTTCGGCAGCTCAAAGCTCAGCAGCTCAATGGCGTCTATGCGTATCTGCTTGGGCTCGAGTTCCATGTCACTGCCGCCACGGGCGAGGTCGTATGCGCGTTTGCCGTCGACTTTGCATGCCGAGAAGAGCGGCGGGCGCTGTGCGATGTTCCCCACGAACTGCTTGAGCACCTCTTCGGTCATCTCCCTTGTGATGTGCTCATAGGGGTATGTGGCGTTCACCGGATGCTCCATGTCAAAGGAGGGGGTGGTGGCGCCGAGCATGAGCTCTGCCTCGTACTCCTTTGTCTGGCTCTGCAGCTCCTCGATCCTTTTGGTTGCCTTTCCTGTGCACAGCAGCAGCACGCCTGTCGCCAATGGGTCGAGTGTGCCCGCGTGTCCCACCTTGAATCTCTTGATACCGTACTTACGGCTGAGGTGGTAGCGTACCCTGCTTACTATCTGGAACGACGTCCAGGTATATGGTTTATTAATAGGTATTATCTCTCCTGCAACAAAGTCCATTATGCTATTGTAAGGTTATGTCCGGTTAATAACATTATAAGTATGGCGCCTCCTACTACAATCCTGTACCAGCCGAAGGCCTTGAAGCCGTACTTGGTGACAAAGCTGATGAAGAACTTGATTGCCAGCATCGCAACGATGAACGCCACGATGTTTCCGATGATGAGGGTACCCATGTTGTTGGTGAGAATCTCCATGCCCTCGGGCTCCATAAAGAGCTTGAGCATCTTGAAGAGTGTAGCCGCGAACATGGTGGGTACTGCAAGGAAGAACGAGAACTCGGCAGCCGCCTTGCGTGTGAGTTTCTGTGCCATACCTCCCACTATTGTCGCCATTGAACGTGACACACCGGGAATCATTGATATGCACTGGAACATACCTATCCAGAATGCACGTTTCTCGGTGAGTTCGGTCTTCTCGCTTCCCTTGTTGAATATCCTGTCGCAGAAGAGCATGAATACACCTCCCAGGATAAGTGTCACCGCAACAACCTCTACCTTCTCCAGCATTGCGTCAATGGCGTCGCTGAAGAGCAGACCGAGCACGGCGGCAGGGATGAATGCGACAAAAAGCTTCCAATAGAAGTCGTACTTGTGCAGGAACTTCTTGAGCGGTGTGGCATCCTCGGGGGCCGGGGTGTGGTTGAGGCGGAAGAAGCGCTTCCAGTAGAGCACTACAACCGACAATATGGCACCGAACTGGATGATAAAGGTGAAGGCCTTTACGAATTCGGTACTCTCAACGCCCAGCACGTTCTGTGTAATGATCATGTGTCCTGTAGAGGATACGGGCAGGAACTCTGTCAGTCCCTCTACAATGGCAATGATTATCGTCTCGAAAATTGAAATGTCAGACATCTGGTATTTGTTGTTTAATCGTTATTCTCTTTTTTGTCCTTTGGCTTGTACATTATGGCCACAATCATGAATATGAAGCCGAGGAAACATATTGTCGGCGCTAACTTGATACGGCGCCAGCTGAAGATGTCCGGCTCAAAGTGTGTCTCGGTTGAACCGGGGCCTGCCATCAGCACGAAACCGAGGACTATGGCTACTGCCGCAACGGCAAGCAGTATGTAGTTGGTTTTTCCGAATGCGAATTTTGACTTGTTCATTATCGTTGTTTTTATATAAAATACAAATCGTTGTTGCGCATGCGCAGGAACCTGTTCACCGACAGGAATGCGCAGAGGCTACAGATGGTTATTCCAAAGAGTATCACCACCGCTCCCACTATGGCAAGACCGTCTGTGGGCAGGTATGCCGCAACTATGGGCTCCTGCTTTGAGAGTATGTAAAGGCCTGCTGCCAACAGTGCGTCGGCCATCACTCCCGAGAGCAGTCCTATCCACATGTTGCTTACAATGAATGGACGGCGTATGAAGCCCCAGGTGGCTCCCGTCAGTTTCATGGTGTGCATGAGGAACCTCTTTGAATATATCGACAACCTTACAAGGTTGCTTATGAGCGACCATGAGATGAGGGTGAGCATTACAAGGAACAGCAGCAGGGTAAGTCCTATCTTCTGTATGCCTTCGTTCACGGAATCCATCAGTTCCTTCTGGTATATTATCTCCTTGACATCCTTGTTGCGAAGGAGGCTTTTCTCTATCACTGCAAGCGAGTCCTGGTTGGCATACTCGGGCTTCAGTGTAAGCTCAATCTCGGCCTCGTAGGGGTTGTAACCCAACTGCTCTACAGGGTCGCTCTTCAGCTCAATCTTCTGCTCCTCGAGCGCCTGCTCCTTTGATATGTACTTCACGCCCTGTGTATATTGGCTTTTGCCAAGGCTCTCCCTGAGCTTGAGGATATTGGCCTCGGGGGCGTCGCTGTTCATTATCACCGACACGCCAAGGTTGTCCTGCACGCTCTTTGAGACCTCCTGTGCTGCGACAAAAAGAATGCCCATCGCGCCTAAAAGGAGCAACACCAATGTGGTGCTGATATATACGCTTATTGTCTGTACTTTGAATACCGGTTTGCTCATCTTCTCTTCCTGAAAACATAAATTATGGAGCTGCTCGCATCGCGGCGTGTCCATTGTGCGAACCAACCCTTGAGGGCGGTCCATAATCCTCTCACGCCCGGAACGCCTGAACCTTTGTAGCGCTCGCTGAGCATTGATATGTAAAAGCCGTCGAACGGCATTGTGTATTCCCTTTCGAGGATGAAGTTGTGCTTCTCGCCCCAACGCATTATTGTGCCCGGGGTGAAGTGCCACAGGTGGCGCGGTACGTCGTATGCGGCCCAGTTCTCCTTGTAGTGCCTTGCATCGTACGACTTGCAGTTGGGTACTGCAATGACTGCTATTCCTGTGTCATCCAATATACGGTAGAGTTCATCCCAAAATGTATCCAGGTTCTGTATATGCTCCATGACGTGCCACAGGGTTACCACATCAAGTTCCTTGTCCTCAATCTGCTTCAGATGCTCTTCGGGGAACATCCGGAACCCGAACTCCTTTTGTGCAAGCTCCCTTGCCTGGGGGCTCTTCTCTATTGCGGTGATGTCCCAGCCTGCCTTTTCCATTGCTCTGGCGAAATAGCCTGTTCCTGCACCATAGTCGAGGATGCTGCCGTTCTTCAAAAGTGTAAGCCTCTCGATAAGGTTTACCTTCTTGCGCAGCATGATGGCACGCACGCAATGGTATACTTTATTCAAAAGTCCCTTTTTGGTGTTGCTGTGCGAGATGTATGTCTGCGACTCGTAATAGCGTCCTATCTCCTTTTCGTCGGGGATGCCCTGGGTGAATACAAAACCGCAATCCCGGCACTCGTGCACCTCGAACTCCTCGTTTGTGGCAAAGTGGTCCTTGCAGGTGAAGCGCTTTGCGATTCTGCTTCCTTTGCACAGTGGACATGATGAGTGGGTTATTGTATTCATTATACAGGTTGCTTTGTAACAGTTGTTCGCTTTAGGGCGTAACACGCCAAAAGATGATACAAAAATATACCATTTGAAGCGAAATTGTTCTCTTTTTTTGAAGAATTACAACGAAAGCTTGCAAAAATCACCTTTTTTAACATTTGGGCAGCGGATATTTTATTAATTTTGCGCCCAATATTTGTTGAACTAAAAATTTTAAAGACATGGCAAAATTGGCTCTTTCTAACAACAAGGTGCTTTTGGGCGTATGCGGTGGCATTGCTGAGTACCTCAACATTGATGCAAAGATCGTTCGTATCGCTTGGATTGTTGCTGCAATCTTCGCAGGTATCGGTCTCGTTGCATATCTTCTGGTGTGGCTCGTTCTTTTCTTGATGAACAAGAAGTAATACCGGTTGAAGATGGGAAAACTTGTCCGTTCAGCTAATGGCAAGATTGGCGGTGTATGTGCCGGTATTGCCGAATATTTCGATTGGGATGTGCGCACTTTGCGCCTGGTATGGTTCGTTGCGGCGATTATCGCTGTAGGAAGCCCTGTGCTTTTCTATCTTATCCTTTGGCTGGTCATGCCCGAGGGTAACAAGAAAAATTATTCTGACAGAATGTATGAGCGTTTGGGCAAGAAACAGTGAAGAATTCCCGATGAAAACATAAAAAATGGTGGCAATTGCCACCATTTTTTATTGTATGTCAGTCAACTATCTCGCCAAGCAGTGTCGCGGCTGTTGAACCGTGGACCTTTACCTTGACGAAGTCTCCTATCTTGTAGCCCTTGCGGTCGAATACCGCTGTGCGGTTCTGCTCGGTGCGCCCGAAGAACTGTTCTCTTGAGCGTTTTGATACACCCTCGATCAATACCTCGTATGTGTGGCCTATGCAGTTTCTGTTGTTGTTGGCCGAGCACTCCTGCTGCAATGCGATGATCTCGTTCAGGCGGCGCACCTTCTCGCTGTCCTCAATGTCGTCTTTCATGTGGCGGCTCGCAAATGTACCCGGGCGTTCGGAGTATTTGAACATGAATGCGGCATCATACGAACAGTAGCGCATGAGTGAGAGTGTCTCCTGGTGGTCTTCCTCGGTCTCTCCGCAGAATCCTGCGATGATGTCGGTCGAGATACCGCAGTCGGGCACGATGCGGCGGATGGCCTCGATGCGGTCGAGATACCACTCGCGTGTGTATTTGCGGTTCATCGCCTTGAGCATGGTGCTGCTGCCGCTCTGCACGGGCAGGTGTATGCTCTTGCACACGTTGGGCTCCTGGGCAATGACGTGCAGTGTCTCGTCGCTCATGTCCTTGGGGTGTGATGTGGTGAAGCGTATGCGTGTCTGCGGTGCGTGGCGTGCCACAATACGCAGCAGCTCGGGGAATGTGATTATGGTGCTGTCTTCGCTTTCAAAACGGTATGAGTTCACGTTCTGCCCCAGCAGGATAATCTCCTTGAATCCCTTTGATACAAGGTCGTCAACCTCGTTGAGAATACTCTGCACGTCGCGGCTTCTCTCGCGGCCTCGTGTGTAGGGCACCACGCAGTAATGGCAGAAGTTGTTGCATCCGCGCATAATCGATATGTAGCCCGATACATTGCCGCTGCATATACGCATGGGAATGACATCGCGGTAGGTCTCGGTGGTCGACAGCTCGATGTTCATCGCCGGGTGTCCCATCTCGGCCTCGGCAATCAGCTCCGGCAACGACAGGTAGGTGTCGGGGCCGGCAACGATGTTCACCCTGTACTCCTTGATGAGCTGCTCCTTCACGCGCTCGGCCATACAGCCTACCACGCCTATGAGGGTATTCTTGCCGCGGCGCATGGCGTTGAGCTGGTCGAGCCTGCCGTATATCTTCTGCTCGGCATTGTCGCGTATCGAGCAGGTGTTTAGCAGTATGAGGTCGGCTTCCTTTATCTCCTCGCAGACCCCGTATCCTGCAACCTTCAGAATGGAGCCGATTACCTCGCTGTCGGCAACGTTCATCTGGCAACCGTATGTCTCAATAAATAGTTTCTTGTTCTCCACTGTAATATCGTTTGTAAAATTTTCGGCTAAGATAACAACAAAAAACGAAAATATGTGCCAAAAGCCGCCACTATGTGCATCGCGCAATAATTATTTATATTTTATTTAATAATATAACTTGACTTTTTTTTATTTTTCCTTTACCTTTGTGACTTGTAGTTTTGCCCGTAGGCAGCAAAAGAAAACAAAATGAGCGATACAATAATTATAATTCCTACTTATAACGAGAAGGAAAACATTGAGCGTATGATACGTACGCTCCTTTCTCTTGAGCATCCGTTCGATGTTCTTGTTGTTGACGACGGCTCACCCGACGGAACCGCAGGCCTGGTAAAGGGGATGATGGCGGTTTATCCCGACAGGGTGTTTCTTATCGAGCGCGAGGGTAAACTGGGCCTTGGAACAGCTTATATAACCGGTTTCAAGTGGGCTCTTGAGCACAATTATGAATATGTCTTTGAGATGGATGCCGACTTCTCGCACAACCCCGATGATGTGCCCAAACTCTATGCAGCCTGTGCCGACTGGGGTTACGATGTCTCTGTCGGTAGCCGCTACGTGACAGGCGTCAATGTGGTGAACTGGCCAATGGGACGCGTTCTGATGTCTTACTTCGCGTCAAAATATGTGCGTCTGATAACCCGTATTCCGGTTCACGATACAACAGCGGGTTTCAACTGCTACCGCCGCAGGGTGCTCGAGACAATGGAACTCGACAAGATACGTTTCAAGGGATATGCGTTCCAGATAGAGATGAAATTCACTGCGCATAAGTGCGGGTTCAGCATCAAGGAGGTTCCGGTGATTTTCGTGAACCGCGTGCTGGGAACATCAAAGATGAGCGGAGGCATATTCAGCGAGGCGCTTTTCGGTGTCATAAGGCTAAAGATAGGCAGCTGGTTCCGTAAGTATCCAAAGTATAAAGGAGAATAATCAGGATAATCAATGGCAAACAATACAAATGAACAATTCGAGAAGGTGCTGGCTGTGTGCCGCGACCTTTTCAGTAAGAAACTTTACGACTACGGGGCGTCGTGGCGCATAATGCGTCCGCAGTCGCTTACCGACCAGATATTCATAAAGGCAAAGCGTATACGCACTCTTGAGACCGGTGCCGAGAATCTCGTGGGTGAGGGTATAAACTCCGAGCTTATTGGAATAGTGAACTATGGTATCATTGCTCTTGTGCAGCTTGAGCTGGGTTACTCCGACAACTGCGACATAACCCCTGATGAGGCTATGGCGCTCTATGACAAGAAGGCCAATGAGGCACTTGAACTGATGAAGAAGAAGAACCACGACTACAACGAGGCGTGGCGCGGAATGCGTACGACATCATACACCGACCTCATCCTCACAAAGATATGGCGCACAAAGCAGATCGAGGAGCTCGAAGGTGCGACAAAGGTGTCGGAGGGTGTTGATGCCAACTACATGGATATGATAAACTACGCGGTCTTTGGACTGATAAAGAATGGTGTTGCGTAAGAGAAGAGGATATACTGTTGCAACCAACGTGTGCCGTTGGGTACTTGCGCTGGTGCTGATTGTGTCGGGCTTTGTCAAGGCCGTTGACCCTGTCGGTTCCATGTACAAGTTGCAGGAGTATGTCGATGCATTCTCTTTGGGTGCCTTTTCCGAAGAGTTCCTGATACTTGCTGCCATGTTGCAGGCAGCACTGGAATTCTTGTTGGGTATAAGTCTGCTGATGGGTATATACCGTAAATTCGTGTCTTGGTTCACCCCATTGGTGATGCTTTTCTTCACAGTGCTCACGTTTGTGATATATCGTGGTGACATGGTTGCCGATTGCGGGTGTTTCGGTGATGCCGTAACGCTGAGCAATGGCGAGACATTCGCAAAGAACGTCCTCCTGCTGTTGCTTTCACTGGTAGTATTCCTTGGACGCAGGCGTCTGGTATACTACATAAGTTCCAAGTCGCGTTGGATGGTGACCATCTTTGCCATATTTTATATCGCATTTGCCGGGATATTAAGCCTGTCGCATCTTCCTGTGGTAGACTTCAGCCCTTATACGGTAGGTGGGGACCTGCGTGCGCTGACCGAAGGCGTGCCGGGTGAGTACAGCGTGGTGGAAGTGTACGGGCGTGACAGTATGCAGCTTGAGGTTGCCGATGGTGAGTTGCCCGACAGTTCCTGGACATATATCGAGAGTCGTCCCGTGCTTGTGAAAGAGCCGGTGCTGCCGGTGATAAGCGATTTCGCCATTCTGGACTGGGAGGCCGACATGGATGTGGTGCCGGAGCTTCTGGCCGACAGCGGCTATGTGTGTGTAGTGGTGATTGAGGATGTGGAGCGTGCCTCGGTGAGCAGCGTAGACAAGATAAACGAGTTGTATGACTACTGTCTCGATACCGATGTGCCGCTAATTGCTGCGACAGCGTCGGAGGATGATGCCATAGAATTGTGGCGTAAAAGAACGGGGGCGGAATATCCTGTCCTTTGGACCGAGGAGGCTGTTGCCCGTAAGATGATACGCGCCAACCCGGGACTGGTGCTCATTAAGGATGGCGTAATCGCTGGGAAATGGAATGTTGCCGACCTGCCTGCAGTGGAGGTATATTCGGCCTCTGCTACAGGAATGCCCGATGGCATCGATACGTTAGTGGGGTATATGCGTGGCTGGCGCTTCTGGATTTTGTTGCTGGTGCTTCCGCTACTTTTTATAGTGGTTGTGGATGCGCTGGCCTGCCGCAATGACGGCAAAGAGGGTGATGGCAAACAGCAGCCCGGGAATGATACGGAAACAGAGAATATTTGACAAAATACATTTTATAACCATTAAATTTTATTGAAATGAGAAAAAACATTGTAGCAGGTAACTGGAAGATGAACATGAACCTGCAGGAGGGTATTGCACTTGCAAAGGAGCTTAACGAGGCTTTGACAGCTGACAAGCCAAACTGTGATGTAGTAATCTGCACACCATTCATACATCTCGCATCAGTGACTCCTATCGTTGATGAGGCTATCATTGGTGTTGGTGCCGAGAACTGTGCCGATAAGGTATCAGGTGCTTATACAGGTGAGGTTTCTGCAGCTATGGTCGCTTCAACAGGTGCCAAGTATGTAATCCTCGGACACTCTGAGCGTCGCGCATACTATGGTGAGACTCCAGAGATTCTCAAGGAGAAGGTTCAGCTTGCTCTTGCTAATGGCTTGACTCCTATCTTCTGTATCGGTGAGGTACTCGAGGAGCGTAACCAGGGTATCCAGAACCAGGTTGTTTACGAGCAGCTCGCAGGTTCACTCTATGACCTCTCTGCAGAGGACTTCTCAAAGATCATCCTCGCTTACGAGCCTGTATGGGCTATCGGTACAGGTCTTACAGCTACTCCTGAGCAGGCTGAGGAGATCCACGCTTACATCCGCTCAACTATTGCCGAGAAGTATGGCAACGAGGTAGCTGAGAACACATCTATCCTCTACGGTGGTAGCTGCAAGCCAAGCAATGCAAAGGAGCTCTTCGCTAATCCTAACGTTGACGGTGGTCTCATCGGTGGTGCAGCTCTCAAGGTTGCTGACTTCAAGGGTATCATCGACGCGTTCAAGTAATCTATGAAGAGGATATTCCTTATAATCTCGATATTGTTCTGCGCCCACATTGCTGTGGCGCAGAGCAATATTGTAAAAGAGATAGAGTCATCAGGTCTCTTCGGCCCCAAGGTCAAGATCAACCAACCGGCAAAACTTACAGAGCTCATGGGCTCTATGGTGATGGTTGACGGGAAACAGCCGCAGGTCGAGGGTTACCGTGTCATGGTCTATTCGGGAAACAATTCGCGTCAGGCAAGGGATGAGGCCAACCGTATGGCACAGTTCATGCGTGACAACTTCCCCGGAGCCGAGGTGTATGTTGTCTTTGAGTCGCCTATCAGAACTTGTCTCTATGGTGACTACCGCACACGTGAGGAGGCCGAGGCTGTCATGTACAAGCTGAAAGGTACAAAGAAATTCAAGGAGATTTCTGTAAAGAAATGCCTGATAAACCTGCCTTATTAAATAATCAGTTCTAATGGATACAGAGGAGAGAGAAAAGAGAATGGAAGGCCTCAGGGAGTGTTGCAGCAAGATGCTGCAGCTCATTGGCGAGGATGTGGAGCGCGAGGGACTTGTAAAGACCCCCGACCGCGTGGCACGCGCAATTCTGGACACCACATCGGGCTATAATGAAGACCCCGAGGCAATACTGCGCGGAGCTATGTTCAAGGAGGATTACAGCCAGATGGTCATTGTCAAGGACATTGACTTCTATTCACTCTGCGAACATCATATATTGCCCTTCTTCGGTAAGGTGCACGTGGCATATATACCCAACGGATATATAACCGGTCTGAGCAAGATTGCACGTGTGGTGGAGGTGTTCTCGCGCCGTCTGCAGGTGCAGGAGAGGCTGACCTTGCAGATAAAGGAGTGTATCCAGAAGACCCTCAATCCGCTTGGCGTAATGGTGGTGGTGGAGGCTCAGCACCTCTGTATGCAGATGCGTGGCGTGAAAAAGCAGAACTCTGTCACTACGACATCCGACTTCTGCGGTGCCTTCAACCAGGCAAAGACCCGCGAGGAGTTCATGAACCTGCTCAGGAACAGGTAAGTATCATAGCCTTGTCATCCCGACAGAGCGGAGCGACGAGGGATCTCTAAATGTAATGCAGGAAGAGATTTATCCTCATTGCAATCGTTGAAATGACATCACCGCGCAAAAATAAGGCAGGTTGCACCAAACGGTGCAACCTGTTTGCTTTTTATACCTTATTAATATACGCGTGCGCATAGAGCGGAAATGGAAAATCGGGCTACTTTCTTTCGCCATTGCCTTATGTGCCTCTCTTTTGGCCATTGTTGCCCTTCTAGCCCTTTTGGGCCCTCCTATTCCTGTGTTGTGTTACACATTCAACGCTATGTTGCCGAAGCCGTATCCGCGCAGCACGTTGTTCAATGCCTGCTGTGTCTCCTTAAGGAATTTGAAATCCTCCATGGCTTCCTGAAGCGCTGTGGGGTCTGCCGCAACGGCAGGGTCCTTGAGTCTTGCCATTGTGCTCTTGAGCATCTCGTCGACAATGCTCTGCTTGTATGCGATGGCGAGACGTGTGGTCTGCTCGAACAGCACGGCAAGCTCGTTGCGCTCGTCGCTCTTCTGCTCGCTGAAGAACTTGCTCAGCAGGTATCGCTCGCCACAGAGTTCTGCCGTGAGTGCCGATATTTCGGGGTCTGGGTGGGCGATGAAGTGATTCTCGGGGCTGAACTCCAGGTCGGCGGCGTGCTCTGCTGCTTCCTGGAATACCTTTTTGTACAGCGGATGGTTGAACTCGATGCCGTCTGCCTCAAATGAGTAATAGAGGTGTGATATCACAGTCTCGGTGAACGACGGTGTGTTGTCAATCTTACTCTCAGGAACCTGTAATAGCTTTGCGCCATTCTTGAGCATGAACTGGATGATAGCCTTCTCCTTGTGGTGGAGCGGGTTGTTGCTGTAGCTGTTGATGATGTTCTGCTGGAACTCGTCAACGGGTGCCGGGTCATCGGTACCTGCTGTGGCGCTCTCTCCGCTGTTCCTGTTGCTGCTTTCGGTGCGCTTTTGTGCCTCCTCGGCGCGTGCTCTTCTTATCTTTGCAGTCTCCTTTACAAGCAGCTGTTCGCCCACGTTGAGCATGTCGCTGCACTTCTTTATATATTCGCTGCGCAGTATGTCGTTAGGGACCACTGCAATACTTTTTACAACGTCACCAATCAGTCCGGCTCTCTTTATCGGGTCTTCGCCAACTTCGTCAAGCAGCAGGTTGGTCTTGAATTTTATGAAGTCTACCTTGTTGCGCTCGATGTATTCCTCAACCTCCTCGGTAGAGTGGCTCTGTGCATAACTGTCGGGGTCTTCGCCTTCGGGCAGCAGCACCACGTTTATGTTCATTCCCTCCTCCAACAGCATATCAATGCCTCGGATTGACGCCTTTATTCCGGCCTTGTCGCCATCGTATAGCAGGGTGACATTGCTTGTGAAACGGTGTATGAGCCTTATCTGTCCTGTGGTGAGCGAGGTGCCCGATGATGCAACCACGTTCTGTATGCCTGCCTGGTACATCGATATCACGTCAAGGTAACCTTCGACAAGTATACAGCGGTCTTTCTGCATTATTGCCTGCTTGGCAAAATAGAGGCCATAGAGGTGGTCGCTCTTGTGATATATCTCGCTCTCGGGTGAGTTCACGTACTTTGCTGCTTTGGCGTTGGTCTGCAACACGCGGCCGCCGAATGCCACAACCTTGCCCGAAATAGTGTGCACAGGGAATATCACGCGCCCCCAGAAGCGGTCCTGCAGGCGTCCGTCTTCGGTGCTGTAGCATACTCCGGTCTTTGCGATAATATCGGGGTTGTATCCTGCGGCGATGGCTGTCTTTGCGAATGAGTCGCGGCGTTCAAGGGAGTATCCCAGGCAGAACTTCCTTATTGTCTCGTCGCGCAAGCCGCGGTGACGGAAATAGTTAAGGCCTATAGCCTTTCCCTCCTCGCTGTTGTGCAGTGTCTCGGTAAAATATTGCAGTGCATACTGGTTTATGACGAACATGCTCTCGCGTATGCTCTCTTCGCGCTTCTCTTCGTCGGTTAGCTCGCGTTCCTTGAACTCTATGTGGTAGCGTTTCGCCAGCCATCGCAGCGCCTCATAGTAACTCAGCTGCTCGTGCTCCATTATAAAGTGAACAGGCTTGCCGCCTTTTCCGCATCCGAAGCACTTCCAAAGGTTCTTTGATGGCGATACCGTAAAGGAGGGGGTTTTCTCGTTGTGGAACGGACAGAGTCCAATCATATTGACGCCGCGCTTGCGTAGCGATACAAAATCCCCGACAACCTCTTCAACCTTTGCGGTGTCCATTATACGTTCTATGGTCTCCCTGTCAATCATACCTTATTATATAAACCAAATGTAAAAGTACAACAAAAGAATTGTAGTGCAAAACTTTTTGCTCTTCAGCTCCTCCTTTTTAATTCCCTTTGGC
>RHMF01000685.1_pt1 | contig 14775 bp, 18 predicted proteins | sample 5365151 | NCBI WGS metagenome assembly RHMF01 (sample SAMN10266501, study PRJNA497801) | feces metagenome | isolation source: feces | host: Bos taurus | place: China: Prairie of Fairy Mountain | collected 2017-08-14 | reverse complement strand
TATCAAAAGATGATTTTGAGCAAGATTGGAGATGTAGTTCAGATCTGCTGCAGAGCATTCCGAAAACAATTTTTCTATTACACGCCGAATGTCCGTTGCATGGTCATCCTCAACGGGAGACTCTTTTTCGTTGGAAACTTGTCCTTTCCGAAGTGGAACAATTTCAACTTCTCCCCGGGCTCGTTTTTTCCAGTAATTCGTCCGTTCCGTCATATAGGCCTTGTCTTTTTCCAATTGCCTTCTCCAGCTGTCCTCCTCATTCCTGTGGAGCAGCTTGCTGTTGCCGTCCTGGGCGTGCTCGGCAGCGGTCAGCTCCGCAAATGGGCCGTCTTCTGACTGGCATATGTGATGAAGAACAATGACACTTTCCAGATCGTCTTCTGCATAGGGGGCTAACCCTTTGCTCATAAGTTGCCGGTTTGTTTGCTTCTTGTCTGTAATATAGAGGTTGAAGTCGATATCTCTTATTAACGCCCTTCGGGTTACAACTGCTTCCTGCAACCCAAGGGATAGCAAGTAACGAAACTCATTGTATCCGGAAAACGCCTTGTTGATTATTTCCGAATAAGGGCTATCCGCTGCAATTTGCTTCTTCTGCCGTTTAAGGCTACTGCTTGTCAGCAATTCGCTTGTGCGATTGATCTGGCTTATCGTTTCTTGCGAAACACCGTTAAATAAAGTTTTTTTCATATAGCAACCCACCTTATAAAGAAATCGAGGAGAATAAAATGAAACTACGATTAGTAAAAAGAGATAATACCCTTTATTTGTACTGTATGAACGGCTCTGTTTTGAGCCCGACTAAGCAGGATCTTGCTCGCCTGCTGACAGAATTCACCAAACCACAGGCTTTTAAGGGGGAAAACAACTACTGGAATGCAACACTCTCTCGGATGGACGATGCCCCCGGTGAGACCTTGGCATATGTTGATGACACAAAGAAGCTCATCATTCTTAACGATAAGGTCTTTGCCGATGTTGTTCAGAAAGAGGAAAAGTATATTTCCGCAACAGAATATGCAGAACGGTTTGGCAAATGTAGAGCTACCGTTAAAAATCTTTGCGTTGCCGGCCGGCTGCCCGGTGCTTATAAGACAAGTTCCGGTTGGCTTATTCCAGAAAATACACCTTATCCCCAGGATGGGCGGACTGCTAAGGGCACGAAGAAAGAATAAGGCAAACCTTTCCGCTTAGCCGTATGCTAATCATATGGGTTGTTGCCTTTTTCTGAAAATTTGGTATAATATAATTAGAAAATTATGACACATTAAACGTGCCTGCAAGGAGGTCTTTTTATGGCAAATAGAATCACACTATTTCACGGTGGCTCATCCATTGTGCGCATTCCCGATCTTTCAATGAGTCGTGAAGATATTGATTTTGGCCGGGGGTTTTATCTTGCAGAAGATTTTAACAGGTCTGCAAAATGGGCTTGTAGGAAAGTAACCTCCATTGTCAACGAATACGAACTTTGTTTAGATGGCTTAAAAGTCCATCGCTTTTCAGCGGATATAGAATGGCTGGATTTTGTTTTGGCAAACCGCAGAGAGGAGAAGTTGGAAGGTCGGTTCGCAGAATATGCAGCGTGTGATGTCCTCATAGGACCCATCGCGGATGATAAGCTTTTCTCGTTATTGGAGCTTTATGAAGATGGATTAATTGCTGCAAGCTTAGCCACAGAGGTTATGAATTGCATGAATTACGGAAAACAGTATGTACTTAAAACAGAAAAAGCAGTTCGAGGCCTGCTCCATCGTGGTCATGTGCAGTTAATTGGAAAAGAACGCGAGGAGTATAAGCGGTCGTTTAACATAGAGGCGCAGGAAGCTGGGCGAAAGACGCGGGAATTATTAAAGGCGAAGAACAAAGAAAGGTAGTGGTCAAAATGAATGACAAACTAACTTTTTATGATAAGATCGTTTGTAATACGGTTGGTAAAATGTTCGAATTGGCAGCTGAGCAAATGTCGTGCTATGAGACGACTTTTTGTGAAGCATGGCTTAAGTCTGGAATATGTAATACATTGCTCGAACGCGAACCAACAACCATTTGCCAAAGCAAGGTCTATTTTCTTAATTCGCTCAAAAAAGAAGCTGGCCTTATCTCTCGCGGCGAACACAAAATGGACCCTGAGGTTATGTACTGGGCGGGATATACATTTACCTATTGGATGTATATCAAAAATATAAACGGGTCAGATATTGTCAAGCTCTATGATTTGGCAGAGATTCTTTCACAATACGAGATTCTCCACACAATGTCGGTAAAAGCCGCCGTTAAAACAATTGAAAACAACTACACCAAAGGACAAGTCCTTTTAGACACAATTTTGCACCAGGAAGAGAGATTAGAGTGAAGGTTGAGTATGAATTTGATAAGAAACAGATTGAAGAGCTGGGCTATACAGAAGGACGTGTAAAGACCACTGTGATGCGAATTCATAAAGAAAAGGGGTTGCCTTGTGTTTCGAGTGGCTCCGTGTTGGCATTTGCAGACAATGGGCGCCGGGAAGATTATTCAAATCTCTGGATTAATATCTCCCGGCTGATCAATTCCAAATGGTTTTTGGAATGTGCGACAGCTCTGCGCTGGTTCGACAACAACGACGATGATATATATGAGGATATTTTAGCACAAGCTGATCTGTTAATAAGAAAAAGGGCATAAAAATGGGAAATAGGAGACAACTTTGCAAGGTATCGCCGGAGGTATGCCTCCGGCGATTTTTGCGTGGGGTTTAATTTGCCTGTTTTAACTCAGACTGCTGCTTGGAGATGTGCGCCTTTCGCTCCTGCCGAAGCCGCTTATGGACCTTTACAATTTGCTTGTGGGCCTTTTCTATGCCGGGCTTCTTTGCTGCTTGGATGCAGGCCAGGATAAACTCTGTTTGATTGTATCCTGTTTCTTTTAGTAGTTCTGTGAACAACACATATTCTTCGGGATACATCGAAAACCGGACTGTGTGCTTTTGAAATCTTTCAAGACTATCACCCTGTAGCCCATCGGAAGTCTTGCCGGCGTTGTTCTGCTCTTTCTTTGCGCTGTCCTGGGCCTTTTCCTTTTTGTCCTTTCCGTCCTTTGGTTTTTTGGTAAGCGCAAAGATGTTTTGGGAAAGTATGGATCTGCCTTCATTGAGCAGAATTTTAATGTCATCTGCCCGAATGAAATAGGTCTTTTTAGGGTCTTCTTTGGGGTGCAGGTAGGCCTTTCCTTCCCTGATCTCTGCTGCAACGATGTCCATTTCTACGGATTCATCGTCCTGGGTGAAAAACGCCCGAATTTTCTTAATTAATTTCATTGTTTTACCTCCTAAATAATATTCTGCGCAGCTGGATTTGCACAGCTTATGTTGCCATACAAACAGCCCTCCTTTCGCAACGGGACTATTATGTATAGCACGGAGGCGTTTTTCAATGCTCTTCGGTATAATTGAATCGTTGACATGCCGGTAGGGATACTGTAGAATAAATGTGCGGCTATGAACCACGGGCCGAATGTGCTGGGACGGACAGCACCGGGATCGAGAAAATGTGTCACATAGTCGGGCCGAGGGCCGAGTAATCGAACGGCTGAGAGTGTTGCTCACGTTGGGACGCCAGCGACAAACGGGTACACATTATCGATTAGGTACAGTAGCAGGATGGTGGTCGTTCTGCACGGAATATGCTTAAACAGCGCATTCCACTTACTTCTTTTGGGAAGTAGGCGGAGTGCGCTTTTTGTGCTTTTATCCGGTTATGTTCGTAAAATTGGTCATTTTACGAAAGATATCCCCATTTATTAATTGCCATGGAGGTTTTGTTATGGCAAGCAATGAAAGTTTACACAAAGCGCAAAGCACAAGAGACGATGAATTTTACACAAGATATGAAGATATCGAAACCGAAATGAATGCTTATATCGAATTTGATAAAAATGTGTTCAGAGATAAAACGATATTTCTCCCATGTGATGACCCGGAATGGTCAAACTTTACCCGCTATTTTATTGCAAATTTCGAAATGCTGGGCTTAAGGCGCTTGATTAGTACATCCTATGCCCAAAGCGCTGGAAGCAAACAGCTCACCCTTTTTGAAGCAAATTCCCCCAATTATGACGAAGAAAAACATATAACCCGTGGAAAGCTGTTTGTTTTAGAACGTAGCGTTGATGCCTCTCATAGCATCAACGCAAATGATTTATCATTTACATACTTGAATGGAGATGGGGACTTCCGTTCAGAAGAGGTTGCGCGTCTTCGCGATGAAGCTGACATCATTATTACTAATCCTCCCTTTAGCTTGTTTAGAGAGTTTATGGCTTGGGTTTTAGACGGCCAAAAGAAATTGATTGTGATTGGTCCGCAGAATGCGATTACTTATAAAGAAATATTTCCGCTGCTTAAAGATAACAAACTTTGGTTAGGCAATGGTTTTGCTGGTGGAAACGCATATTTTAAACCACTTCACATCGATGAGCACGATTATGCGGATGGTGTTTTTGATGACGCTACAGGACTGGTTAAGTTTAGAAATTGTTGTTGGTATACGAATATTGACCACGGCAAAAGGCATCAGCATTATGAGGGAATGTCTATTGCGGATAATCTTAAGTTCAACAAACGCTTGGTTAAGAAATTAAAGGAATATGGTACTTCTACCTATCCCAAATACGACAATTATGATGCCATAGAAGTACCATTGTGCAACGCTATACCGGCAGATTATAATGGAGTGTTTGGTGTGCCTATTTCTTTTTTGGGTCAATTCAATCCTGATGAATTCGAAATTGTTAAATTTCGAAAGGGAGCTGATGATAAAGATTTAGCAATAAACGGCAAATGCCCGTTCTTTCGTATTTTGCTACAAAAAAAGGAGATTTCGAACATATGATGAAAACTACGTTACATACAGATTGGACTGTCGCAGATATATGCGAAGGGTTTCTTTTTAGCAAAAGCGAAGGAAAGGGCTTGTTTGGGCTAAATGGCCAACTTGTAATTCAACCCGAGTATCAGAGAAACTACATCTACGACAAGGGCGGTAGAGATGTAGCTGTAGTCAAGTCGTTACTCAAAGGATACCCCCTTGGTTTAATTTATTTTGTCAAAACTAAAACTGGATATGAGGTTTTAGATGGACAACAAAGAATTACATCGTTTGCTCGTTTTGTAACAGATCAATATAGGTTCGCTCTCCCGGATGATGCCGGAAACCCAAGATATTTTAAAAGTCTCAGTGATGAAGAACAAGAGAAAATTCTTAATACTCCCTTGACGATTTATGTATGCGAGGGTTCTGCAAAAGATATCGAGGAATGGTTTCAAACTATTAACATAGCAGGCCTTCCCCTTACGGAGCAGGAGCTGCTCAATGCTGCTTATCATGGTGAGTTTGTGAACCTGGCACGAAAGGTATTTGCAAACACAAACAATCCTAATATGCAAAAATGGCAAGCATATATAAATGGTGATCCAAAGCGGCAACAAGTTCTGGAAGCAGCCTTAGATTGGGTTTCAAATGGCCACATTCGAGAATATATGAATGAACACAGACAAGATCAAAACATTGACCAGCTTGTCAACCATTTCGATTCTGTTATTGATTGGATTAATAATTTATTTATCGAAGCCCATAAAGAAATGAGAGGTCTCCAATGGGGTAGACTCTACCAGGAATACCATAACACTCCTTATAATAAATCCAAGCTCAACGAAAAGGTGGCCGAGCTGATGGGAGATCCTCGAGTACATAATAAAAAGGGAATTTTTGAGTATGTTTTAGGTGGCTGCACTGAACCCAAACTGCTTGAAATCCGCGTATTTGACGAAACAATCAAACGCGCTAAATATGAGGAGCAAACCAAATTAGCAAAAGCGGCCGGACACTCTAATTGTCCGCTGTGTGCTATTAGCAACAATGCAAACGCTACAAAAATATGGGACCTCAAAGAAATGGATGCTGATCACGTTTCTGCATGGTCTAAAGGTGGGCCGACAAATATTTGCAATTGCGAAATGCTGTGCCGCACTCATAACCAAGAAAAAGGAAATAAATAATACTATTTGTTGGATTTCTTAATAGAGCAAAAGCAGACACTCGCATTGAGCGGGTGTCTGCTTTGTGCCATCCGCTATCGGTTGAAATAGGTCTTGACAATTTCGTGTGCGGTATAGTAATATATTGGCACGGGGACGGAATGTCTTGCGTTATGTATACGGCTATGAACCACGGGCCGAATGTGCTGGGACGAACAGCGCCGGGATCGGGAAAATGGGTGCCATAGTCGGGCCGAGGGCCGAGTAATCGAACGGCTGAGAGTGTTGCTTACGTCGGGACGCCGACGACAAACGGGTACACATTATCGATTAGGTATAGTAGCAGGATGGTGGTCGTTCTGCACGGAATATGGCTTGATGAGCGTATTCCACTTACTTCTTTAATGAGAAGTAGGTGGAGTGCGCTCTTTTTTGTTTACCCAAGTGCCAACGGTCCTTTTTATTGGACCAAAACGAAAATACGATATAGACAGCTAAAGAAAAAATGGGCCGGGTACAAACAAATCCCGGCGAAAGAAGAATCACAAGAAAGAAGGAAGCAATAGATGGAAAAACGGGTGAAAAAGATATTGGTGGCAAGTATTGCTGGAATGCTTTGCGTGGGTCTTGGGGCTTGCACTACTGAACCGGCTCATGTGCACTCCTATGCCCACACAGTAGTGGCCGCAACCTGCGAAAGCAGCGGGTATACGCTGTACGCCTGCGAATGTGGAGAGAGTTACAAGGGTGAGGAAGCTGCAGCTCTGGGTCACGAGTATGGCGAATGGACTATCGTTCTGGAGCCCACTTACGAAGCGGAAGGCAAGAAGGAACAGAAATGCCTGCGGTGTAATGCCGGACTTTCTGAAAGTATTCCAAAACTGACACCTCACGAGCACAACTGCGCAGAAGAGTTCGTCCAGCCCACCTGCACCGAAAAGGGAACTACCCGTCAAGTCTGCCAGGATTGCGGTGCTGTTGTTTCCGAAGAAGAACTTGCTGCTGTAGGACACGGCTGGTCTTCCTGGGAGACTACAAAGGCTGCAACGACTACCGAGACCGGCTCTAAAACACGGACCTGCAAAACTTGCGGAGAAACCGAAACCGCATCCATCTCTAAAACCAATTCATCCACAAAACCGGCAAATCCAGAGCACACACCTGCTCCCAACAAGCCGGCTACAGACCACCAGCATAGCTTTACGGAAACTGTGGTGGAACCCACCTGTACCGAAGGTGGTTACACGCTCCGTAAATGCGATTGCGGAAAGATTGAAAAAACAGATTCCACATACAAACGAGGGCATCTGTATGGGGACTGGAAGTATCTTACAACTGCTACTCTCACCCGGGAAGGCTACCGGGAGGCTACCTGCACCCGGTGTGGAAATGTACTTGGGGATACGGTTGCAAAACTTGACCCCGCATACGCTCATAAATATCAAAATGTAGATGAGCGCATTGTTGTCAGAACTTATGGCAATGGTGTTACTGGGTATACATACAATCATGTAAGTGTTGCTGACTTCCGTACTTGGGGCGGAACACCGCTTATTGCAATCAATTCGCAAGGCGGCTTTGACGTCACATATTGCAAGCAGGACGGTACAAAGGTATCCTGCACAATAAATCCGAGGGACGGTTACGTCTATCGGCTTGCAATCTTAGAAGATGGCACTTTCAATACCGCACTTATTGGCGATTTCAAGAATTAACAGCTCAGTACAGAACGGGGGCGTCAATATGACCGCAAAAGTCAGAAATTTTGAAATATATATGCAAACCCAAGATGCGAAGCGCACCCCGCCTTCCTTGGAACGCCGTTTTGGCGGAGGATACGCAATAAAACGCATTTACACCAGGCTGCCCAAATGGGTCGTCCACACCGGCGTTGCTCTCTATACGCAATGGTCTTACATTTTAAAAATCATAAGCTGGCTTGTGCAAGCCTTCACGAAAAGAAGGTTCAGGATGCATTTGCTTCTGTCCCTCCTTCTCGTTGGCGGCCTGGGCGGTTACTGCTTTTATATGTTCCGGGAATTGCCCTGGAAGCAACTCGGGATCGTATTTGCTTTCTATTGGGTCGCTCTGATTGTTCTTCTTATCTTCCGGAGGAAATTAGACCGGTGGAAGGAACGCACCTGGGATAAAGTAATCTCTCTTAAAGGGAACGGAACCGGTTTCCGGGGTTATGTAGTAATAAACTCCAAGCACATTCCTGAAACAACCCCGGAAAAGGAAGCGGAAATCCGTGCAGCAAGACAGCGCCCCTACTGCATGGATCTGTATTGAAAGCTCTATGCGGCGCTTGGGGATCACAAGAAAGGATGCGAGTGAGGAAGTATGTTTTACGGTATAGAAATGGATTACGGCGAGCCTATAAAATACTTTGCGAATTTGAAGCTCGTGTTTGAAGAGTTGCAACGGGAAGGCCATATCTCCGTATATGGCCCGGATAGCAAAAAATATCAAGCCGCCGCAAAGGAAGAGGGAATAAATCCAAGTAAATATACTTGCTATGTGAAAACCTCTACATACGAGGAAGGCAGGTTTTACGAAAGCCTAAGCCTTTGGATTGAGGACTGTATGGATTTTGCCTTTGGAGACCCAACCTGCCGGCCGTACTACGAGGCATATTTTGGAAAGAGAAGAACCGGAAGAAGAGTGGGAAGAGGAGGATGAATCATGAGCAATATGAAAAGAAATGCCGCTGTTTTTGAAGATACGCGCTCACTATGCAAAAACAACAGCACTCTCAGCATGGCCATCAGCCATTCCAACACATTTCAGACGATCTATACACGAGCCGCTCCAGCTCCGGTATCCTTTTCGCGATTTGATCAGCCGGCAGTAATTGTTGTTTCTAAGAAACGTAGCTTTGAAGCAGCCGCGGCTTATAAGGACCGGTCCGTTTGTGTTCTGAATTTTGCATCCTCAACCAATCCTGGCGGAGGTGTTAAGTGGGGTGCGGCCGGTCAGGAAGAAAGCCTTTGCCGGTGCAGCACTCTGTACGAGAATCTGAACACAAAAGATAGTTGGAATTCCTTTTACGGCCCTCATAGAAAAGCCAATAACCCTCTCGGAAACAACGATGTTATCTATACGCCAAAGGTCGTGGTATTCAAAACAGACGCAGAGGTCCCCGTTTTGATGGAGCAGGAGCAATGGTTTACCTGCAGTGTGGTCACCTGCTCTCCTCCGGATCTGCGACCTGACCGTGAAACCGGCCGGAAGGTTCACATCACACATAAAAAATTGAAGGAACTGCTTATGGAGAGACTTCACTATGCTGTTTCTGCAGCTATGAGCAATGAAAATGATGTTCTGATTCTTGGTGCATTTGGGTGCGGTGCTTTCCGGAACCAACCAGAGACTGTGGCTACAGCTATGGTAGAGGTTGTGGGAGTTTTCAGATACTGCTTTAAAACGATTGAAATTGCCGTGTGCTGCGATGAACGGAATAAGCATGTCTTTGAAGTATTTGATTATGTTTTTTCCGGTTATGTTGAAATGGAGAAGGGAATCTTAGAGGATCAAATTGAAGACTTCGATGAGGGAACTTTTATGAAATTCCAACGGTCTGAGGACGGAGAACTAACAGAAATCCACCGGAGGTAGTTCCTCTGCGACGAAAGAAGTTGTAGAGAAATTCAGGTGCTGTTTTGAAACAATCGAATTTGCCGTATATTGCGAGCCCCCGTGATGAAGAAAACTACGAGGTATTTAACCGCATTCTCGGTTCTGAGAATAATACATAACAAGGAGAAATTATTATGAAAAAGATCGTAAGTATTTTAGTTGCATTATTGGTTGCCCTGTCCTTTGCTGGCTGTCAGCCGTCAGCCAAAGGCGCAGAGCCTGCCGTTTTCAACGAAGAAGATGTACTTGAAGACCTTGAGATAACAAGATATAGCTATCAATATGAATTTTACGGCAGAACCGTATTTGCTGAATGTTTTGAAATAAAGAATACTTCTTCTTTTAATATTGCGCTTTCCGGAGAGTTTCACTATCTTGATCAAAATGGAAGTTTGGTTAGTGTAGCAACCAGTACGCGTGACGCTATTGGTCCGAATCAAACTACTGTATTTTATAACCGACAAGAGACCCCATACAGCAATTGCGAGTTAAAGTTGAGTGCTACTTTAGATGAAGAACATATCAGTGCCATCTCTGATTTTTCCTATGAGGTTACTGAAGCAAACGATAAGCTGATTGTTTCTGTGACCAGTAACGGAAAGACTGCAGCGGAATTTGTCAGCGCTTTTATTCTGTATTTTAAAGACGGACAAGTTGTAGATATGGGCACTATGGCTTACTTTGACGCAGACCACGAGTTTAAGCCCGGAAAGACCATTACCAATGAATTTGCTCCTGTGACTGCCGTGTTTGATTCTTACAGGGTCTATCTGCATGGTCAGGTAAAGCAGTAGTTGATGTTCTTTATGGAAACGCCTCATTGTTAACAGGAGGATTGAGTATGATTGTTTGTGCTGCAATTCAAGTGACCTTCCGGCGAGCCGGCAAGCAGGTGGAAGCAATGATTCCGGGATGGCGCCACAGCTCCTGCTGGGAGCTTATGGCCGCTCTGGGCGTGCCGGCAGAACGGAAAGAGGTGGAAGGTTTCATTGATCACAATGGTGCCTTCCTGGACCGTTTAGATGCCTTTGAGCACGCGCTGCAGTGCGGCCAGCTGTCGGATACCACCCGGACAGAGAAGGCCAGCAGACAGGAGCGAGTACTTTTTAGCGAGGATTTATATTAATTATGGTTTACTGTATGTCAGATATTCACGGCGAGTATGACCGGTATATGGCTATGCTGGATGTGATCCAGTTTTCCGAACAGGACACCCTGTATATTCTGGGCGATGTGATAGATCGCAAGTCCGACGGAATTAAAATCCTGCAGGATATTATGCGTCGTCCCAATGTTCACATGATTATCGGTAATCACGAACAGATGATGCTGGATAGTTTTTGGTCAAATAACGATTATGATGCTCGCCGACTTTGGAAATATAATGGCGGGGGCTGCACATACCGGATGATGGTATATAAAATCCCGACCGAAGAACGACTGAAGATCCTTCGGTTTGTGCAGGAACTGCCCGACCATTTGGAAATAGAAGTCAACGGTCAGCAATTCTATCTGGTGCATGGCAATGTTGGCGACAATCGCCGCGACAGGATCTGGGGAAGACCGGAGCCCCCTCCGGAAACACCGCCCGTTCCCGGAAAAACTGTTATCGTGGGTCACACCTGCACCTATTACCTGAATACATTGACGGAAGGGTACGATGAGGACAGTCCCTTTAAGATATTCTACGCTCCGGGTCTTATCGATATCGACTGTGGCTGCGGGAATGAGACTGAGCTGCGCCGCTTGGCTTGCCTCCGGTTAGACGATATGGAAGAGTTTTATATTTAGGTTATTGCGCAAGCGGTCCTTGCGACCACCTTGTGATTTGATAACAAGCGCCCTGCAGCTTCGATCGCAGGTCATAATGATGGCGATCCGCGGCCATCCCCAACCGCGGCCTTTTAGGACGAGTGTGAGATTGAAGTAACCGCACTCTTTTGACACGATACCCCCTCCGGACAGCGGAGGGGAGTATTGTCCTATCTGCCGATAAAATACATTAAAGAGAGGTTTCCATGAGAGTTGAGTTTGAGTTTGATGAAGACAAAATTAAGGCCCTGGGCTATACATTGAACGATGTGCATTGCACAATCAAAAAAGAGTATGAAAAGTATGGTCTTCCCTGCACCTCTGACGGAGAGATTTTAGCCTTTTCGGATCTGGGGCGGAAGGATGACTATTCCCATCTGTGGGCAGTAATTATGCGCCTGGTAAGGTGTGAATGGTTTTTGGAAGTTGCAACCGCTTGTTACTGGTGTGAAGATGGTCAAGGAGTAGAGGACATTTTGACGCAAGCCAAAGCAAGAGACCAAATGAGGAACGTTCGCAATGAAGATTGAAGATCAACACGGAAGACCTGTTGGCCAAATTTAAACGCGATCAGTTTAGGGCTTTTAAGAACGAAATTCAAAAACTTTGAAAAATGATTTAGATGCAACATCATTAAGAAAATACGCAGCGCCCCCTCCGGGATAACCAGAGGGGGCGCTTACCGTGTATTAACTTAAAACATCAATTGTGCATTTGATTGTTATCGCTCAAATCCTCTATTTCTTTCCTGGGGTAATACATCTTTGACATATACCTTTACAGAACGGTATACTTCCTCAAAAGTTGGTTTGGTTACATCACCAGCAAAACGGAACTTTTCATAGGCGTGTCTTAATTCTGCTGGTTGGTGAAGAAACTCCTTAAATCCACCCAATGTTCTGCCGCTGTTTTTTAGTTGCTGAAACACCTCGCCTTTATTAAATGCGAAAACCTTTGAGAAATAGTATAGATCAACAACATCCTTTATTCGTCGAAAGACGGATTCAGACGAGATTGCAGATACCTTATCTGCAATCATTTGCGAGGGAGATACTCCACGGAATCGAAGGCCTTCAACTTCATAGATCTTCGTAGGTGGAGCAGGACGATTCACATCAATATCCATTGTAAACAGCGGTACATCTGTGTTTCTCTCCTTAAGTTCAAATCCCGCAGAACACTTTTCTCCGTACATTCTATAAATACTTACATCCAAATCAAGACCATTGTTTTTAAGCGCTCTCTGCAGAGAGTCAACCATCTGTTCTGCAGATGGTTGAAAATCAGAGTTCCAATTTGCATCGATATCAACGGTATGCCTTGTTTCTTCAGAAAATCCTGCCTCAAGAAGGCATGCTTTTAAAACCATAGAGCCTTTGAAACTAATGGGAATTCCACTTTCATATATGGCCCTCATAACTCCGTACATTAATTTTTCTTCTGCAGTAAGTTTCAAGACAATCACCTCAATTCCCGTAATATTCTATTGCATCATTTACAAGCCTCTCAAACTTTTCACGATATTCAGGGCCTACAAAAACATCATCAAAATTCTCTCCATTGCGATAATAATGCTTGCTAATTGCTTCTGTAATGCCTTGCATATCTAAAATAGACTCGTTAGCAATGGCATCCATCACCGTTCTATTAAAATCAGTAAATCGCAGCCCGTTTCTTTCTTTCACGCTGTGGGGACTGATCCGGTTGCCAATAACAACAACTCCATTGAATCTGGAAAGTGAGTCGTCACCATAAACCCACACAAGATATTCATCATTCCTGCCTCCGAAGTTGCCCTGACACATCAGTGCTGTATCCAACGCGAACACAACATTTTCTCCGAGGTGTTCGCGAACGGATCTCAACCAAGCAATTGCACCTATGAAATCCTTGCGCTGGGGAAGATTTCTCTTCCTGGGGTCATATTTTGGTAGCACCGCAGTTTTGCGGTTAATAAGGTCAGCTTGAATGCGATCCTTTAACAAACTCACAATATATTCTGGCGGCGTTCGGACACCGGTCTCCCAGTTTTGAACAGTGCGAAAGGGAATGTTGTATCGAGCGGCAAACTCGCTCTGGGTATCGCCCAAAAGCAATCTCATTTCACGAATGTTCATCATTATCACCTCAACCCTATTATACACCCAATGGGTGTATAAGTCAATTGCTTTTTAGGTTTCTCCTTACAACTTCCGCTTTAGGCAGCATTATTAACCAATTTGACAATGATTCTTTGCTAAACTCGCAGAAGATACGCCAAAACCAGGTAGCCAACTGGCTAAGAAACAAAAATTTTCGGAAATTTTTGTTTATAATTATGCGCTCTGCACTGACTGCTAATGCATAAAACCAAGCATAATATACCCATCTATCGTATATTATGCACATCAACTACAAACTTTAATAGAGCCCCTCAAGGGGAAGGCTTTTATAGTCTTATCTCTACAGGGTTCTGCAGCACCATCGTTTCCGGGGTGACGGCACAGTCCATAGAAATGACTTTTACACCGTTTTCTGCGGCCTGCCGCAGAGCCTGCCCAAATTTAGGGTCGGTCTTATCGTTGGGGTGGAGATACTTTGCAGGAGAAAACTGGATTACAAACAGCACATAAGCGCCGTAGCCTTGCTTTGCAAGCTCTGTCAGCTCTCTTAAATGCTTTGCCCCACGCTCTGTGGGCGCATCCGGGAAAGCGCAGATGCCGTTTTCTTCTAAAGTAACCCCTTTTACTTCCAAAAAGCAGGGCTTGCCGTCCTTGGTAAAGGAGAAATCAAACCGGCTTGCCCCAAAGGTGCTTTCCGGTTTCAGATTGGCAATTTCTCCCAGACCGCCCCGTTTCAGCCAGTTTTCCACCGCTTTGTTGGGGGCTTGAGAATCCATATTGATGAGCAGATCCCCCTTTTGCACCGCAATCAAATCATACCGGGTCTTTCGGGTGTCACTTTGGGCATCCAAGCACCAAACCTTCGCCCCAGCGGGGAGCAATTCTTTGCAGCGGCCGGTGTTCTTCACATGGCAAATTTCCTCTTTGCCGTCAATTTCAATGTGGGCAATAAACCGGTTGGGCCGCTTTAAAAACACCCCCGGCACCATCTTTCCGTCGTAACGCATCCGCTCACCTCCTTTTTCACCATTATATCACACCTACGATAAAAGAAAAGAATAAAAAACAAGCCACCCATTTGGGTGGCTTGTAGATATCTCTGTACGCTGATTAACGCTTGGAGAACTGGGGTGCGCGACGAGCGGCCTTCAAGCCGTACTTCTTTCTTTCCTTCATTCTGGGGTCGCGGGTCAGGAAACCGGCAGC
>RHMF01000684.1_pt1 | contig 14776 bp, 10 predicted proteins | sample 5365151 | NCBI WGS metagenome assembly RHMF01 (sample SAMN10266501, study PRJNA497801) | feces metagenome | isolation source: feces | host: Bos taurus | place: China: Prairie of Fairy Mountain | collected 2017-08-14 | reverse complement strand
CGGGACATATCCACCTCAGCGAAGATGCCCACCGCATTGGCAATGTTGGCAGCCTTGGGCTGAGCGCCGGACATGCCGCCCAGGCCGGAGGACACGAAGGTATGACCACGGAGGTCGTCCATCTCACCCAGGCCCAGATACTTACGGCCTGCGTTCAGGATGGTGTTGAAGGTGCCGTGGACGATGCCCTGGGGTCCGATGTACATCCAGCCGCCGGCGGTCATCTGACCGTAGTTGGCAACGCCCATCTGCTCGGCGATTTCCCAGTCAGCCAGGTTGTCGAACATGCCGATCATCATGGCATTGGTGACAATGACACGGGGTGCATCGGGGCGGGAGGGGAACAGGCCCAGAGGATGGCCGGACTCCACAACCAGGGTCTGGTCGCAGGTCAGCTCCTCCAGATACTTCTTGATCAGACGGTACTGCAGCCAGTTCTGGCAGACCTGACCGGTCTCGCCGTAGGTGACCAGCTCGTAGGGGTACAGGGCGATCTCAAAGTCCAGGTTGTTGTCGATCATCACCTGGAAGGCCTTGCCTTCGGTGCATTTGCCCTTGTATTCGTCGATGGGCTTGCCCCAGATTCGGCCCTCGGGGCGGTAGCGGTAGGCATAAATGCGGCCGTAGGTCTTCAGCTCCTCCAGGAATTCGGGAGCCAGGGTCTCGTGCAGCTCCTCGGGGACGTAGCGCAGGGCGTTCTTCAGAGCCACCTTGGTCTGCTCGGGGGTCAGGCGGAAGCCCCGGTCGGGAGCCCGGCGGATGCCCTCCTGGAAGGCGGGATACTCAGGCAGGGTGGCATCCAGCTTGATATGCATGGAACTTGCGATGTCGTGATTGGATAACATGGTTGTCCTCCTCAATGTTAGATTGATTCTCCGGCGCGGCAGCGCCCTCACCCTTCCCCCGGGGGGAAGGTGGATTCAAATTCGCCCAACACTTTGGGCGGATTTGAAGACGGAAGAGGAATGCGGGCAAAAACCTGAAAATCCTTACGCAGAATCAGGCCTGCTGAAAGTTTAGACTTCAGCAAGTCTTAAGATGTACCGCACATTAGATTATCTCCCGAGTTCCTCTTCCGCCCCCAGTTTGCGAACTGGGGACACCTTCTCCCCGGGAGAAGGTTTATTGCTTTATCTCAGGGCGCCGCAGACGGCTTCGGCGGCGGCGGTGATTTCGTGATTCTTCACCATTTCCTCGCAGAGGACCATGGGATAGTGCATGACGATGTCGTTCTCGATGGGCTCCACCTTGCCACGGACATGGTCGTAGACAGCCTTGGTGGCGGGGGACATCTTCTCCTCGCCTCTGAGCCACAGGGCCTGGCAGGCGGCGAACAGCTCGATGGCCAACACCTTCTGGGAATTGTCCAGGATCATCCGGGCCTTCCGGGCTGCGGTGGTACCCATGGAGACATGGTCTTCCTGGTTAGCGGAAGAAGGAATGGAGTCCACGGAAGCGGGATGGGCATAGACCTTGTTCTCGGAAACCATGGAAGCGGCAGCGTACTGGGCGATCATAAAGCCGGAGTTGACGCCGCCCTGACGGGTCAGGAACGCGGGCAGGCCGTTGGACAGGGCGGGGTTCACCATGCGCTCAATACGGCGCTCGGAGACGTTGGCGTACTCAGCCAGGGCGATGCCCAGGAAGTCCATAGCCAGAGCGATGGGCTGGCCGTGGAAGTTGCCGCCGGAGATGGCCTCGTCCTCGTCGGGGAAGATGATGGGGTTGTCGGTAACGGCGTTGATCTCCCGGGAGATGACACCGTAGACATACTCGATGGCATCACGGCTGGCACCGTGGATCTGGGGCACGCAGCGGATGGCGTAGGCATCCTGCACCTTGTCGGGATTCAGGTCGAAGGCCAGGTTGCTGCCCTCCAGGATCTGCAGCAGGTTGGCTGCCACGTCCTTCTGGCCCTGGTGGCCGCGGACGTCATGGATCTTATGGTCAAAGGCTTTCTTAATGCCCAGCTGGGCCTCGCAGGTCATGGCGGCGGCGATGTCGGCGGTCTTCATCAGATCCAGCGCATCCCAAACCACGTTGCAGGCCACGCCCATCATGATCTGGGTACCGTTGATCAGGGCCAGGCCCTCCTTGGCAGCCAGCTCGATGGTGGGAATACCGGCCTTCTTCATGGCGAGCTTGCCGCTCATGCGGACGCCCCTGTAGAAGGCCTCGCCCTCACCCAGCATGACCAGCACGATGTGGGACAGAGGAGCCAGGTCGCCGCTGGCGCCCAGGGAACCCTTCTCGGGGATCACGGGATGGACGCCCTTGTTGAGCATATTCAGCATGGTTTCGATGGTGGAAAGACGGATGCCGGAATTGCCCTTGCTCAGCGCGTTGCAGCGCAGCAGCATGGCGGTACGGACCACATGCTCCGGCAGGGGTTCGCCCATACCGCAGGCATGGGAGATGATCAGATTGCGCTGAAGGGTTGCGGTGAGTTCAGCGGGGATATAAACCTTGGAGAATTCGCCGAAGCCGGTGGTCAGGCCGTAGATGACAGCCTTTTCCTTCAGCTTCTGATCCACATAGTCCCGGGCCTTGCGCACCGCGGCCTTGGATTCCTCGGTCATGGCCACGGGAGCATTGTTCCGGGCCACCTCGATGACCTGTTCCAGGGTCAGATCTTTGCCGTTGATATAAATCATGATTTGTACTCCTTGTCATGGTTTTTCGTTAATTTGCCATATTTTAATTATACCGAAGAGTGGATTTTTGTCAATCTGAATCAATATCCGGCGGAAGCTTTTTCAAATATTTTCCAGACCATTCCCCTTCATGCACACATCTGTCCGCCTTTTGCGGCAAAGAAAACCGGACGCGCTTAAGCGCGTCCGGCTGCCGGATTCCCGATCCCTTTTCCGGTTTACTTCCGCCCGGCGAAATCCGCCTCGATCTTTTTCTTCCAGCCTGCGCCCATGGGTTTGCTGGCCCGGAAATCGCTGACGGTTTCGCAGACCGTTTCGTAGATCACCCGGGTGCCACGGCGATCGGCATGGTAATCCACCGCCCGGTCGGGATGGATGCCGAACCGGGCCGCCTCCCGGGCAGCGTCGATGTTGGCCCCCAGGAAGAGAAATTCCCAGCCGGATGCCTTCTGCTTTTCGATCAGCCGGCGCACCTTTTCGTAGGAATACCGGCGGCTGGCATTCTCCATGCCGTCGGTGGTGATGACGAACAGGGTTCTTTCCGGCCGGTCCTCCTCCCGGGCATACTTGTGGACATTGGCAATGTGCCGGATGGCCTCCCCCACCGCATCCAGCAGAGCGGTGCAGCCCCGGACATAGTAGTCCTTCCGGGTCAGCTGGGGCACCTTGTCCAGGGGCAGCCGGTCGTGGATCACGGTGCTTTCATTGTCAAACAGCACCGTGGACACCAGCGCTTCTCCCTCCTCCAGCCGCTGCTTTTCGATCATGGCATTGAAGCCGCCGATGGTGTCCCCCTCCAGCCCCGCCATGGAGCCGCTGCGGTCCAGGATAAATACGATCTCCGTCAGATTCTTCTTCATAAAAATTACCTCCTAAGATATGGGTGTTCGATTCTTACACCCATATTCTAGGAGGTTTTTCTGCGGATTTGGTCAACTGCCGGGGGACATTTCAGGCGCCCAGCAGGCTCTGGTCGTATTCGTACAGCGCTTCGTTGATTACCCCTAAGTCGTAGCAGCCTTGTTCGATGAAGTACATGACGATCAGGTCAAACTCGCTGCTGTTGGTCAGGGCATAGCCAGCCCGGCCGATGAGATCCTTCGTCTGAGCCAGATTCAGCTCCAGAGCGATGGCCAAAGCCAGGGCCGTGGGCTTGGTGGGACGGTAATTGGGGTTGTTGCGGATCTTGGAAAAATGCTGCCGGGACAGATTTGCCCGGGCGTAGATCTCCGAATCCTTTTTACCGGATTTGTCGATGAGCTTCAGCAAGGTTTCGGAGAAGCCCGCGTCGGTCTTCTGCAGCCACTCCCGCAGACCCGGCCGGGAGGGTGCCTTGCCCATAAGCGGGCGGGCCGCCATGCTCGCGCAGTCCGCCTGGACGGTATAGCCGGCTGTTTTTTCAAACACCCGGGGTTGGAAATGGGTATCCAGGTAGGTCTTCAGTCCTGCCCGGAGGGTTTGGCTTTTCTCCCGGCGGCGGTACATTGCTTCCAGTTCCTCCTGGGTGCAGCGGAAATCACCCTCGCCCCGGCGGCGGAAGGCCGTCCACCGTTCATCCTGGAAAATATACACCGGTCCCAGGGATGCCGGCACCGCCGGCACGGTAATTGCAATGATTCGCTTCCCATCCACCAGATGCTCCCGCACATGCTCCGGCTTCAGGATATTCACGCTGACGAGATTCGGGTCATGGATTCCCCGCCAGAAATCCTCCAGCAGCCACTGGGGATCCTGCAGATCCATCGCATACAGCGTTTTATCCGGGGCTTCCGCCACCCCAAGGAGGATCACACCGCCCTCCGCGTTGGCAAAGGCGGAATAGGTCTCCCAGATGCTCTCCGGCAGGCCGCCGGTGGCCTGCTTGGCCTCGATCCGGCTGTCTTCCCGGTAGTTTTGCAGATTGTGCAGATCCAGCATGGCATCCGCCTCCTTTCTTTTATTTTAGTATAGCACATTTTACGCTTCTGTGCTATACTGGACACAGAAATTCAAAAAAGGAGCCGGTTTTATGAAGACAAGAGCCTTTGGCAAAAACTCCCGGGGCGAAAGCGCCACCCTGTACAGCTTCGAAAACAGCAGCGGAATGGTTATGGAGGTCACCGATTTCGGTGCCACCCTCTTCTCCCTCCAGGTTCCCACTCCCGGCGGCAAGCTGGATGTGGTTCTGGGTTACGATGATCCCGCAGGCTACGAAGGCCCCAGCGGCACCTTCTTCGGCGCCACCGTGGGCCGCAACGCCAACCGGATCTGCCGCGGCACCTTCAGCCTGAAGGGCAAGATCTACAATCTTGCAAAAAACAACGGCCCCAATAATCTCCACAGCGGTCTGGATTTCTGGAGCTTCCGGATCTGGCAGGTGAAGAAGACCACCGAAAATGCCATCACCTTCGCCCTCCACAGTCCCGACGGCGACCAGGGCTATCCCGGTGCTCTGGACATGGAGGTTACCTACACCCTGACGGAGGAAAATTCCGTCCGCATCGACTACTACGGCATTCCCCAGGATGAGACCCCGGTGAACCTGACCAATCACAGCTATTTCAACCTGAACGGCCACGATTCCGGCTCCGTGCTGGATCACACCGTCTGGCTGGACGCGGATCACTTCACCCCTGCCGACGAGACCTCCATTCCCACCGGTGTCATTGCCGATGTCACCGACACCCCCATGGATTTCCGGATTCCCAAGGCCGTGGGCCGGGACATTGATGAGGATTTCGAGGCGCTGATCTTTGGCCGTGGCTACGACCACAACTGGTGCCTGAAAAACGGCGGCAAATTCGCCAAGGTCGCCACTCTGGTGGGCGACAAGTCCGGCCTTTCCATGGATGTGTACACCGACCTGCCCGGCGTGCAGATCTACACCGGCAACTTCATCTTCAACGAGTTGGGCAAGGGCGGCTTTACCTACCGCCACCGCCCCGGCATCTGCTTCGAAACCCAGTACTATCCCGACGCGGTGAACCACCCCAATTTCCCCAGTCCCGTGCTGGAGGCCGGGGAAATCTACCGCACAAGCACCGAGTATAAATTCTACTGATATACGAAAAACCACCGGATTTCCTGAGAAATCCGGTGGCTTTTTTGCTTTTCTTAACCCTTCACGGAGCCGAAGGGTGACGCCCTTGATGATGAACTTACTCAGACAGAAGTACACCACCATAACCGGCAGAATAGCCCGGTGGTTTTCAAAAAACTGTTGTAAATGGTCAGCAGCTGATGCCGCGCCCGGATTTTTTGACCGGCAGTTTCTTGGGCCGTCCCACCGTTTCTTTTTGCCCGTTCTCCGCCACAGGCAGCCAGAGCCAGCACCAGAGCGAATGTTCTTTTCATTTTTGTTTCTTACTTTAAATTTGTTTACAGCACTTTCACCCGGTAACATACTTACTTGCGGATGTCCTTCACGGAATTGCCGATGACCAGCTTGCCTTCAACCATGATCCGGTCCAGCACGGTGGTCTTGGGCCGCTCGATAAGACTGATCAGCTGCTCCGCGGCAATTTTACCCAGGGCAGTGGCATTCTGGCTGTAGGTGGTCAGCCGCATCACCTGGGCCAGGTAGATGCCGTCGTAGCCCACCACGGAGATGTCCTCCGGGATCCGCAGCCCCGCCTCGATCAGCACGTTCATGCCGCCGATGTAGGAAAAATCATCCGGGAACAGGATGCAGGTAGGCCGGTCCGGCAGCTTCAGCAGTTGTCTGGTGGCCTCGGCGCATCGGTTGGGATCGTGGTAGACACATTCGATGACGTATTCCTCCGGCACCCTGATCCCCAGTTCCTCACAGGTGCGGTAGAAACCGGCGAGCCGGTTGTTGGTGACGGTGGTGCGCTCACCATGGAGGAAGGCGATCTTCCGGTGGCCCATGCTGTGGACATAGCGCACCAGCTGGGAGACACCATTTACATTGTCGGAAACCACCGCCAGCCGGTCATCGAAGACCCGGTCGATGGTCACCAGGGGGATGCCGCTGTCCACCAGCTCCCGAACCTGAGGATCGTTGAAATCCACGCAGGCGATGATCACGCCGTCCACGCCCCGGTAGCGGCAGTGCTGCAGATAGCTGGTGCGGCGGCCGCCCACATTGTGGTTGATGAAGGTGATGTCGTAGCCGTGGGTCTCGGCCTCCACCTTGAGGCTCTCCAGCACGGCGGAGAAATATTCATGGGTCAGGCCGCTGCGCCGCTCATCCACGAACAGCACGCCTAAATTGTATGTACGGTTGGTCTTCAGCGCCCGGGCGGCGGAATTGGTCATGTAGCCCATTTCCTTAGCCACGGCGGCGATGCGCTCCCGGGTCTCCAGGCCGATGTCCGGCTGGCCGTTCAGCGCCTTGCTGACGGTGGCTACGGATACGCCGCAGCGCTGGGCAATATCTTTCAGAGATACCATAGTCTGTTCTCCATATCGTCAAATCTTAAACGTTTTCGTATTTTCAATATATCCGGTTTTCCTGGAAATGGCAAGTTATTTTTGCATTAAGTTCAAATATCCCGCAAACTTTGGATAGGATGCACATCTCCAAACTCCAATTTTGTATATTTTGCTCGCTGGTTTTCCCTTTTCCCCTCGTCACTGGCCGAAAGTTCCATTTTTCTTAAATTTTCTTGCTTTTTTGTTCATATCCACTATGCCAGCGGTGTGATTTCAGAATCTTGTGACCGCTTAATCGTTATCGCTGCATTTCAATCAGGATAAAGGCGTGAATGTCATGCAATTCGGATATTTTGACGATGCCCGAAGAGAATACGTGATTGCCCCCCTGCCAGGGCAGCATCATTCCCCTCAGCGAAAAACCCGTCGTCACTGTGGATGTGACAATCTGAGCATCAAAACAGCCCCGCCTTATGGCGGGGCTGTTCTTTTACATATCGGACAATTCCCGGAAGCGGCGCAGGAAGGCCTCCTCCGTTTCCTGAAAGCCGGGAAACTCGATTTTGGGCGTGGACAGCAGCTGCGGCGCGTCCTCCGACAGCTTTGTTTCCATCAGTTCCGCAAATTCATACCAAAGCACCGCATCGTCGATGTCAAAAACCTGGGCATCTTCTTCCTCCGTCAACGGCGCACCCAGGTATTTTTCCCAAATAACTTTCTGCAAAGGCGCTTCGATCTCCAGATATTTGGGCAGTTCCTTTTTCACCGGCCGGGTCACATCCGCCAGATACGCCTCGCTGCCGTCGTGGAGCAGGCAGGCCAGCTGCACCCGCCGGGAATAGCCCCGGGCCTCCGCCTCCGCAGCGCAGTTCAGGCTGTGCATACCCACGGAATAGAAGGAGGTAAAGTGGCCGTTGGCCCGGCAGAGCATGCTCAGGGCATGGGCAATATCCCGGATGCGGATCAGCTGAGGATCCGGGCGGATCGGGTCAATCATCACTCTGGTATAGGTCAGAATTTCGCTCATGGTATCACCCCTTGTCAAACTGCGTTCATTTTATTACGGAATGGTCCGGCTGTCAACCATGCTGTCCGCGATATAAATTCATTTGCTTTTCTGGTGAGAACCTATTATAATAGCAGCAGAAACATAAAGGAGGACTGTCCATGTTCAAGATTCCGGATCCCATCCACGGCTACATCTCTCTGGAAGGCATGTATGCCGACATTGTCGATACCCCGCAGTTCCAGCGGCTGCGCCATGTGGAGCAGGTGAATTTCCACCCCTCCTACCCCGCCGCCCGGCATGAGCGCTTCACCCACTCCCTGGGCACCTATCACCTGGCCACGATCTTTGTGGAGCGTTTCTTCGAAAACCTGGAGAAGGATGCCGGGATCATCCCGAACCCGGATCTGAAGCGCACCCTCACCACCACATTCCGGTATGCTGCCCTGCTTCACGACATCGGTCACGCCCCCTTCTCCCACACCACGGAAAAGCTCTTCCTGGAGCCAAAGGCACACTCCGGGCTGCCGCAGGTCTGGGACGATCTCTGCGTCGCTGTGGGAACCATCTCTTCCGGCGAGGGAACGCTGTTCCGCCAGGCTCCCAAAGAGGTGGGCGCCGCCCACGAAATCACCAGCGCGCTGCTGCTGGTGGAGGATCTGAATACCCTGCTGCCCGACAGGCCCCGCAGTGTATCCAGAGCGCCCCGGCAGAATCGGAAAAAGCAGGAAAAGGAATACATCAACCTGCCCCTGGCCGCCCGAATGGTCATCGGCTTTACCTATGAGCCGGAGGATAAGGATGCCTTCGCCGCCGGTGATCCCCTGGCTCCCGCCGATACGGAGGAGCTGGGCATCCGCAATTGTCTGATTCAGCTGATGAATTCCAGTATTCTGGACGTGGACCGGCTGGACTATCTGGGCCGGGATGCCCACATGACCGGCTTCCGCAATGCTCCCGTGGATCTGAACATTCTGTCCGATTCCGTTACCGCCGTGAAGCAGGAGTGCTGCGCCCGGATCATCGCCCAGAAGGAGACTGCCGTAAAGCTTCCCATCGGCACGGACATCCGGCTGCACAACGGCACCCGGATCACGCTGACCCAGGAGGCGGAGGTCATCCTCCCCAAAGGTGCCATTCTCCCCATCCCTGCCGACGCTCAGGTTCAGAATCCCGTCAAAACACCCGCTCGCAACGTCAACCAGCTGGGCGAAAACAGCACGCTGCTGCTCCCCGATGCCGAAACCGGCATTGCGCTTCCCTGCGGCGTACCGCTGAAGCTCCCTTCCGGCACCACTGCCACCCAGTCCGATGGCTCCGCCGTGAGCTACCCCGACTGTACCACCATCCGCATTCCCGGCGGCTCCACCGCTGCGCTGCCGCCCAGCGCCGTGCTTTCCTGCCCCAATGCTCTGCACCGGGTCTATCCCCAGGACTGGCTTCTGGCCGCCTACCGGGACGGCGCGCTGCGGGTCTTCGATCTGATGTTCCAGGCCAAGCTTTCTCACGATGCCTGGGTAGTTGCCAGCCCCGCCGGCCCCTACGATGCCGCGCTGCGGCTCCACTGCATCCGCCAGTTGAACCAGATCATCCACCCCAAATACCTGGAAAAGGTGTTCTCTCCCGATGCGCTGCGGATCCGAGGTGTGCAGGTGCCCCACCGAAGAAAGCATTACCGGCTGCTCAACGATCTGGATATTTTCGCGGATCTGCGGGAGCAGCACGGGGATTTGTTCGATGAACTCTTTACCCGCAAGCAGGGCAGGCACCGAACCGCCGCCTGGCGCTCCTATTATGAATTCCATCACTACTTCGATGCTCCTCAGATCGGCGTCACGCCGGAAAAGGTGTATGCCTTCTTCAAGCCCCTGCTCAAGCATCTGGATAAGTACCATTTCTTTGTCTTCGATGCCGATGCCTACACCCATGTTTCCGAAAAGGGAGATGCCGATGCGCTCCGCGCAGCCGATTTCCTGCGGGATTTCCTGATGGCAAACGTCCCCAATAAAACCAAACCCGAAAAATACAATGCTGTGCTGCTGGAGCGAACCAACAACTTTACCATGAAGGTGGATCCGGAGCAGGTACGCATTGTCTTCTCCAAACAAAGCATCGCCCTCCGGGCCGACGGAAAAAACTATTCCAGCTACGCCCAGCTGGCCGGTGTCTACAAGGACGATAACCGGGCCGCACCCTATTTCTATCTGTACCGCTACGGTGGTCTGGGCCGCCAGCAGATGGCAGACCTGCGGGATGCGCTGGCCAAGGAATTCAAGAAACCGTAACACAAGTACACCACAGGAGGTATCCCTATGGCAGTTAACAGACCCCGGGGACGGCAGAGAAACGTTACCGGCGCCGGAAAATCCATAAAACGCCGTGGCTCCGGCCTTGGCACCGGCCCCGTGGGGGTTGCAGGCCGCGGCGCAGGCATCAGCGGCGGTGCCGGCAGCTTCGGCACTTCCCGGCCCGCCCGGAGCAGAGCGGCCCGGATGACCCGGGCCGGCGGCGGCCTTTCCACCATCTTACTCGTGCTGTTCCTGCTGTTCTTCGGCGGCAACAGCGATTCCGGCAGCTCCGGCGGCTACATTCCGGAGGTGCCCCAGCAGCCTCAGCAACAACAGCAACAACATCAGATGCCTTCACTGGATCTGGAATCCCTGCTGGGCAACTTAGGCGGCGGTGCCGTCTCCTCCGGCTGGACCAGCGCCAACAATTCAGGTTCTCTCGACACCTCCGTAGCCGATGGTGCCCGGGCGAAGTACACGGAAGTTCTGGGCGGCGGCCAGGACGAGATGACCATTCTGGTCTACCTCTGCGGCACCGATCTGGAATCCCGCAGCCGCATGGCCACCTCCGACCTGCAGGAGATGCTGGACGCGAAAATCAGCGACCAGGTGAATCTGATCGTCTACACCGGCGGCTGCAAGCAGTGGCAGAACAATGTACTCAGCAGCCGCACCAACCAGATCTGGCAGGTGGTGGACGACGGTCTGGTTCCCCTGGAGGAAAACCTGGGCAGCCAGTCCATGACCGACCCGGAAACCCTGGCCTATTTCGTCCGCTGGGGCGCAAAGAACTTCCCCGCCAACCGGATGGCCCTGATCTTCTGGGATCACGGCGGCGGCAGCGTCAGCGGCTTCGGCTATGACGAGAAGTTTGCCTCCTCCGGCTCCATGAATCTGGCGGAGATCAACGCTGCGCTGACCAACGCCGGTGTGAAATTCGACTTTGTGGGCTTCGATGCCTGCCTGATGGCCACCACCGAAACCGCCCTGATGCTCTCCGAGCATGCCGACTATCTGATCGCCAGCGAGGAGACGGAGCCGGGCATCGGCTGGTACTACACCGACTGGCTCACCAGCATCTCCCGGAACACTTCCCTGCCCACCCTGCAGATCGGCCGGGAGATCATCGATGATTTCGTGGACACCTGCGCCCAGAAATGTCCCGGCCAGTCCACCACCCTCTCTATCATCGATCTGGCAGAGGCGGAGCTGACCATCCCGGAAGCTCTGGCGGATTTCTCTTCCGCCACCTGCGATCTGATCCGCAACGAAAACTACGCCCAGGTCTCCAACGCCCGCAGCGGCAGCCGGGAATTCGGCGCTTCCAGCCGCATCGACCAGGTGGATTTGGTGCATCTGGCAAAGAATATGGGCACCGCCGAGGGCGAAGCCCTGGCCGATGCCCTGCTGGGTGCGGTAAAGTACAACCGCACCTCCTCCAATATGACCAATTCCTACGGTCTTTCCATCTACTTCCCCTTCCGGAAGGCTTCCATGGTGGATGAGGCTGTGGATACCTACGAGCAGATCGGCATGGACGAGGAATATCTGCGCTGCATTCAGGCCTTTGCCTCCATGGAGGTCAGCGGTCAGGCCGCCACCGGCGGCACCACCTCTCCCCTGCCCACGCTGATGGATCTCATGGGCACCGGTTCTTCCGGCAGCAGTTCCCAGATGATCGAAGAGCTGCTGGGCACCTTCCTGGGCGGCGATGTTTCCGGCATTATGGGCCTGATGGAGGGCAACACCGACTTCCTGGACGGCCGGGTGCTGGATCAGGAGCAGATGACCCGGTATATCACCGCCAATGTCTTTGATCCCAGTTATCTGACCTGGGATACCTATGGCACCATGTACCTGCCCGAGGAGCAGTGGGCCCTGGTGCAGACCCTCCACGCCAACATGTTCTACGACGACGGCCAGGGCTTCATCGATCTGGGCATGGACAATGTGTATGATTTCGACGAATACGGCAACCTGGTTGCCCCCGGCGAGATCACCTGGATCGCCATCAATGACCAGCCCGTGGCCTACTACCACGAATCTACCGTGGACGACGGCACCCATTACAGCATCACCGGCCGGGTTCCCGTGCTGTATAACGGTGAGCGGGCGGAGCTGGTGCTGGAATTCACCGATGAGAACCCCTACGGCAGCGTGGTAGGCGTCCGCCGGATCTATAAGGACGGCGAAACCCAGACCCTGGCCAAGACCATGGACACGGTGCAGATTGGCGACACCATCGACTTCCTCTGTGATTACTACAGCTACGACGGCGATTATCTGGACAGCTACATGCTGGGCGACCGACTGAGCGTGGAGGGTGAGCTGATCATCAGCGATGTGTACGTGGACGCGGATGCCGCACGGCTGACCTATCTGTTCACGGACATCTACAACCAGCAGTACTGGAGCGCTCCCGCGCCCTGATATTTTCACAGATAAGAAGCCAGCACCCATTGGGTGCTGGCTTCTCGTTTTTTTAAAGGATCACATAGCTGGCTTCAAATTCAGGCTTTGCCACAAAGTTGAAGCTTACATCCGTGATGACACCTTCACTGTTCTTATCCACACTGTAGAAAATCAGCGTGGCATCCCTTGCGGCACTGAGATCCGCGCCCCAAAGGAACGCATTAAAATAATGCTGTGCATCCTGCTCATTCAGCGTCAGGCGCTTATTATCCAGAAGCCATACCAGCGCCTGGGGCTTTTCATCACCGTACTGCCAGATCATCAAGGGTTTCGCCTTCTGCTCATATTCATCCCCCTGCAGATGGATATGATTTTCCAGAAAAAATTCCCGGCTGTTTGGGTATGGATAGTGTCTGCCATTCACCGTATCCACTTTGAAATAATCCCCCGCCAAAGCAATCTGGCCACTGCCGTTCACCGCCTCCTGGCTGAACAGTTCATAGTGCCCGTCGCTGTGCAGACGAATAGCGCCTTCTTCCAGCAGCACCTGCTCCATGGGATGGCCTGCACCCAGAGGATAGGCTGTTACAATTTTCTTTTTCGCTTTTACCGCATATTTCACCATATTGCAACCTCCATAACCAGTTTGTTTTTATTATAGCACAGTTATTTTAAAAAATAAACCTTCAATCCAACTTATTGCGATTCAATACCAATTATGGTACACTGATAGTATCCTGATGAAAGAGGTCGAATGCCATGCCTACTGATGTAATCAAGTCTTCCTATGCGGATCTCGGCACCTTTATGGTCTCTCATCCTTTGTATCAGTTTCGTAAAACGCAGGGCAATGGTTACCGGCTGCGGGTTCTTCTGGCAGCCGAAGGTCAGCACCTGACCGACGCTTTAATGGAGATTCTGCCAAATGGCCAACTTCTGGATACCCGCCTGGAAGTCACGGTATGCAGCAAGACCGCTCATGCCAACGGTCTCGCACTCCTGCAATCCGCCCCCACACTGAAGCGGTTTACCAGGATCCGTGGTCTGGGTATCGCATCTCAACCGGAAGAAATTCTCGCCGAGCTGGCCTTCTCTCCGGAGCTTACTCCTGAGGAGCTCGCCGGCCAAAAGGACCTGTGGGATTATGTACTCATTTACGGCGGTGCAGAAAATCCCTATCGCCGCGCTGTGGAAGCGTGGGATTATGATCCCTGTCGGCTTTCCGCATTTGCGGAGGCGGGGCAAATATCTGCCGTCTCCTCCAACCGACATCCCCTTCCGGAAGGAGAGCTCCCGGACGAAGCACTTCTGAACCGGATTGCTTTTAATATTCATTACGGTTATCAGAAATATACGCAGCCCCGGGCCACCCTCCAGGAAATCCGCGAAGAATTCGACCGATACTACAACCAGCGATCCTCCCTGAAAAACGTTCGGCACATTCGCAGCAAACTGGCCTGCTGCGGAATCTTTGATTCCGACCCTGCTGCCGCTGCTTCTCAGTTCGCTTCGCTTATCAGGTCGAAGCCGGAAATCGTGGGGCAATTAGCTGTAGTCGAGCACAATCGCTGGATTCTGGAAAAAGCCATGCAGGGCTACCAGCTGCCGAAAGAAACTGATAAACTGTACTACCGAGCCAACGAAAGCACCTACAGCGAAACCGGCAGGTGGCATGTCTGTCTGCTCCCTTGCGATTATACCCACAGACTTGTGCACACCGACTGGCGCACCACGGAAAATACCTGCCGTCCCGAATTGGATGCTCTGGACAAGAAATCTCTGGAAGTTCACCGCATCAGCAAGGAGGCCGCCTACTGCAATCGCAGTGTCATCTTCCAACTCCTGAATTTTTGCGGACAGCTTCTGGATCAAATCACCGCAGGTGACATGGATTTGACTGCCCGGGCAAACGCTTATTTGAACAGTATCCACAATGCGGTATCCCAGATGTACCAGAAAAAACGCATTGCCGCTTACCGCTACGACAAAAGTAAGCAATCCCTTCTCGCGCTGCTCAGTCCCGGCTCCAGCATTGCCCATGA
>RHMF01000683.1_pt1 | contig 14785 bp, 14 predicted proteins | sample 5365151 | NCBI WGS metagenome assembly RHMF01 (sample SAMN10266501, study PRJNA497801) | feces metagenome | isolation source: feces | host: Bos taurus | place: China: Prairie of Fairy Mountain | collected 2017-08-14 | reverse complement strand
AGCAGATGCGCTTACACCCGGAGACATAATAAGAGGTGTCCCTGCCGGAAATGGCATACCTGCTGTTACATGCATCATCATTGCCGCATCTACTTTTGGATTTTCCAGTACACCGGCCTGAATCATGTCGTGAGCACCTTCAAAAATTTCTTCTGCAGGCTGGAACATTAATTTGACGGTACCTTCAATTTCCTCTTCATATTCTTTTAAAATACGTGCAGCACCCAACAGCATTGTTGTATGTAAATCATGACCACACGCATGCATATAACCGTTGTCAGATGCAAATTCTTCACCGGATTCTTCCGCCATAGGCAGTGCATCCATATCGGCACGCAGTAAAAATACTTTACCGGGCTTTTTACCACCGGCCAACGCTACCACACCGGCTTTACCGCAATCCTGAGGCTCATAGCCCATAGCGGTTAATTCTGCTTTTACATAGGCTACTGTGTCATCTAAATCAAATCCAATACCTGGACAGCTGTGCAGTTTGCGACGGTCTGCAATCATCTTTTCCTCATATTGTTTTGCTGCTTTCATAATCAATTCTACATTCATGGAAATACCCTCTTTCTATGAAACATTATTGAGTATTATATCATTAATTGCTACTACTTGACAACAAAAGCCGTAATAAAAATACAAGAAAGTAAACAAAAAAAGACAGTCCGTCGACTGTCTTTCAAAGTGTATAGCTATATACTTTTGAATTTCGCATGCATTGTCTGTCATGAATTATTCAGCAGCTACAGGATTTTTTGCTACTACTTCACGGCCTTTATAGTAACCGCAAGATGGGCAAACTCTGTGTGGCAGTTTTACTTCATGGCACTGTGGGCATTCCATTGTACCAGCAGCTGTTAATCTGGACCATGCAGTTCTTTTTCTTCTTGTTCTAGCTTTAGAACGTTTACTTGGTGCTACACCCATTCTTTACACCTCCTCAACTTTCCATCAATGTGGCTAATATAGCCAATCGAGGGTCTACCTCGTGCAAATCGCAATCACACTGACCATTGTTTAAATTTTTTCCACACTTTGGACATAATCCTTGGCAATCTTCCACGCACAAAATTTTGAGCGGCAATTCTGCCAAAATGCTTTCCCGAACGATGTCCGTGATGTCCAAAGTATCGTTATCATAGATAAAGTACTTTTCTTCCACTTCACCAACTTCTAAATGGGAAAAAAGCGATACATCCTTCGCATAGAGCAATTGCTCAGCAAAGCTGCATTCTACCGGGGATTCAACCGGCTTTAGACAACGGGAGCATACTCCCTTCACAGCAGTGGAAAGCTTACCGTTCATTTGCAGAAACTGTTTCTCATGAGAAATCTCCGCATCAATCACCATCGGCTTCGCCAGCGTCCAGTTTTCATCCTCTAAGTCGAAAAACTCAACTTCCAAATGATACTGTTCTCTGCTGCCTTTGACACTGCGCACACGGCTAATATCTAAATCTAATGCCATATCGTCACTCCTTACAGAAGCACTGTCAAATGCAATTACTATTTAACCTTTACAATTATATCTATCTTACCCCCAAATGTCAAGAAATTATTGAATAAGAGATAGGTTTGTGTTGCATAAAAGGATTTTGTAAATTAAAATACAAGTAAACGAAAATACTTTTACAAAGGAATGATTTTTATGCAAGCCGTCGGGATTGTGGCGGAATATAATCCGTTTCATAATGGGCACAAATATCATATCGACCAAACAAAAGCGCAGCTGCCGGATGCCGATGGTGTCATTGCCGTAATGAGCGGTAATTTTACACAGCGAGGCGAACCGGCCATCTTTGATAAATGGACCCGAGCGCAAGCCGCATTATATGGCGGGGCAGATTTGGTATTAGAACTGCCCACAGCATTTGCTACCCGCAGTGCCGGATATTTTGCAGAAGGAGCCGTATTAACGTTAGCATCTACCGGTGTGGTAAGCCATTTGTCCTGCGGGGTAGAAAGCAGTGACTCTTTTGATATGCTGAAAGCTTTACAGCGTATTTCTCAAGTATTGGCAGAAGAACCTCTGCAATATCGCAGCTATTTATATGATAATCTGGCAGAAGGCATGTCGTATCCGGCTGCACGTCAGGCGGCATTAATCCGTTACGGTATTACTGAGGCGGAATGGCTGGATACACCGAACAATATTTTAGCGTTAGAATATTTACAAACCATTACAAACTATAATCTATCTATCTCACCTATGTTTATTCCTCGTGCAGGAGTTTATCATAGTGAAAGCTTACCTCAAGACCCATTGCAATTTGCCAGCGCTACAGCCATTCGCAAACATATTATGCAAAATAACTCCACATGGAAGGCCCATATGCCGGAGCTTTCTGCTCAGCTCTTACAAGAATGTTTGGAAGATGGCATTCCACCGATGCAGATAGAAAATTTTGCACAAATTTTATTGTTTTTGTTGAGACGTTCCTCTCCACAAGAATTGTACAACATCGTTGATATAATTGAGGGCATTGAAAACAGAATCTATGATGCTGCACAACGGGATAATAGTTACACAATGGATGATTTATGTATGGCGATTAAATCCAAACGTTTTACCTATACACGTATCCAACGTACACTGCTGCATATTTTACTGGGCTTTACCACAGCTTATGAAGCCAAAACACCGGAATATATCCGTGTATTAGGGTTCAATGCTACCGGGCAAAAGTTGCTGAAAGAAATGAAGAAAAAAGCCCAATTGCCAATCGTCATTCGCCCTGCACGACAAAAAAATGAATTATCGCCAAAAGGGCAAAAACTTCTGGAATTAGATATTCGAGCAACAAATTTATATTTTACCGGCTATACAAACCCACGCAACAGAACCATGAACCTGGATCTATTGCAAACGCCAATACAAGTGTAATATGTGCTACTCAGACCTGTCTATTTGGCAGGTCTATTTTTGTTTTATATTTCATACAGTAAATACTGGTGATATGTATGCGAAAACTGCTATTTTTATTAGCCATTGTCTTTATGACCATCTGTATGCTTCTTTTTCCGGAAGCAGCCTACCAAGGGGCAAGCAATGGAATTCGCACCTGGGTGGTCCATTTACTGCCCTCATTACTTCCTTTTTTTATTATGGCCAATTTGCTATTTTCTTTGGGATTTGTTCGTTTTTTAGGCGTACTGCTAGAGCCTATCATGCGTCCTGTATTTCGTTTGCCGGGCGAGGCCGGATTTGCTTTGGCTCTTGGATTTACCAGCGGATTTCCTATGGGGGCTATATTAACAACTTCACTGTGCGAACAAAATCTATGTACCGATGAAGAGGCGGCGCGTCTTGCGGCATTTACCAACAATTCTAGCCCTCTTTTTTTACTAACGGCAGTTCCTGTGTCTATGTTGCACGCCCCTGAGCTTGGTATTTTGCTGTTATCCGCCCATTATGCAGCAAATTTAACCATCGGTATTCTTTTGCGATTTACTGCGTGCAAAACGCAATTTATACATTCTCAGCCGGATGATCACCTATTGCGCAATGCATTTACACAATTGCTGCAATACCAAAAAGAACATACTACTTCCATTGGTACGATACTTGGGCAAGCCATTCAAAAAGGTATCACTAGCATTGTACAAATCGGCGGCTTTGTGCTGTTTTTTTCTGTACTGCTGGCCATGCTGGATGCAAGCGGTATCCTAACGCTATTGGAAACACCCTTTGCAGTGTTGCTGGGAATTCTGCAAATTACACCTCAATTGTCTAACGCACTGGCATCGGGATTCTTTGAAATGACACTGGGAGCGCAAAGTGCTTCGCAATGCAGTGCAGATATACTAGAACAGCTTATGATTATCAGTTTTATATTAGGCTGGAGCGGCTTGTCCATTCAAGCGCAGGTATGCAGCATTCTCTCGTCGCAGCATATTTCACCTGTTCGCTATTGCCTGTGCAGACCACTGCAAGGCATTCTAGCCGCAGCATATATTCCATTATTTATTTGTCTCTTTCCTCAAATCTTAAATTCTGCCGTATTTTCCGGTTTTACAGATACTCATACTACCTTTTTTACTCAGTCAATATTTTTCTATGTTCCTATCATTACACTATCCATCTTAGCTATATTGTTATTTCTTTCAATTTGCATTTCTCAATTACGTCGAATTTTACAATAAAAAAGCCATTCCTTCACTACTCAAGCGAAAGAATGGCTCTTTTCATTTATATTGCACATTTTTATTTGTGATACAGTTTTTTCTTTTCATCCTGTGGCTGACAGCTTACGTTGATGCCTAAACGACGCAGAAGCTGTTCGTCTTCGTCGCTAATAATTACTGTAAAGTGTGCCTCTGCTCCTTGTAAACGAGACAGCTGTTCTTTGGCTTTCTGCGCTGTAGGGTTGTTCAATGCAGAAATGGTGAGTGCCAACAGCACTTCGTCGGTATGCAATCGTGGGTTTCTATGCTTCAAGTAATCGGTTTTAAGAGAACAAATCGGCTCTAATACGTGAGAAGCAATCAAATCATAATCATCATCGATATCCCCAAGAATTTTTAATGCATTGAGCAGCATTGCCGATGCACAGCCTAAGGTGCTGGATGTTTTGCCGGTAACAATTCTGCCATCCGGTAATACCATCCCCGCTGCCGGCCCTCCGGTACGTTCTGCTTTTTCCAGTGCAGCCGATACTGCCGGACAAATATCCTGCGTTGTATTGGACTGGTTCATCAAAAGTTTCAGCTTATTAATTTCGTTTTCATCGCCCTGCCCACGCATTTTTTTCACACCGGCAGCATAATAGCGACGCAAAATTTCCATACGGGAAGCTTCACAACATACAGCATCATCTACAATGCAATTGCCCGCCATATTTACGCCCATATCGGTTGGGGATTTATATGGAGATTCGCCCTGAATACGTTCAAAAATCGCATTTAATACAGGGAAAATTTCCACGTCACGGTTATAGTTTACCGCTGTCTCGCCGTAAGCTTCTAAATGGAATGGGTCAATCATATTCACATCGTTCAAATCAGCGGTCGCAGCTTCGTAGGCCAGATTTACCGGATGTTTTAATGGCAGATTCCATACCGGGAATGTTTCAAATTTGGCATAACCGGCTGTCACTCCACGTTTGTGATCATGATACAACTGGCTCAAGCAAGTAGCCATTTTGCCACTGCCCGGCCCCGGTGCTGTCACTACAATCAAAGAACGGGTGGTTTCGATATAATCATTTTTGCCAAGCCCTTCTTCGCTTACCACAGCTGCTACGTCGGATGGGTATCCTGCAATCGGATAATGGCAATAGCTGCGAATACCAAATGCATCTAAGCGTTTCAAAAATGCCTGTGCAGAAGCTTGGCCGGTATACTGGGTGAGTACTACACTGCCTACATACAGTTCTAACTCACGGAAGGTATCCATCAAACGCAATACTTCATCATCATAAGTAATGCCCAAATCACCGCGCATTTTATTGGCCTCAATGTCACCGGCATTAATGGTAATGACAATTTCCACATCTTCTTTTAACTGCTGCAGCATACGAATTTTGCTATCAGGCTCAAACCCCGGCAATACACGGGATGCATGAAAATCGTCAAAAAGTTTTCCGCCAAACTCTAAATACAATTTGCCGCCGAATTGTGCAATGCGTTTACGAATCTGCTCTGACTGCGTTGTCAGATATTTTTGATTGTCAAAACCAACTGCATTCATAAATGAATCCTCCTGCATATCATATTCTATATTATGTTTCATGTATTAATTCGTTATTGTTTTGTTTATCTTTCTTACTATCATTATGTACTGTCACAATTATTTTATCATGACAATTTAGTATATCACATTTCCGTGCAATCGAAAACCCACTGATGAAAAAAAATACTGCTTCGAAATACAATTATTTTTTCATGGAGTGATCTTTATGCAATATCCGTATATAATAGTGTCTTTAAAAAAGAAAACGTTAACACTGTTTCGTTCTGCAAAAGACCATCGAGTTTTTCCTATCGCGATCGGCAAACAAGCTACCCCTACCCCCCAAGGCACCTGGTATATTCAAAACAAAAAAATATTAACGGATGACAGTCCTTTTGGCTCTCATTGGCTTGGACTCAATCTTCCCGGCTACGGGATTCATGGTACCAATCAGCCGAGTTCCATTGGGGAATCTATATCCGGTGGATGTATTCGTATGTACAACGATGATATCCAATGGCTCTTTCTGCAAATATATATCGGTACCCCTGTCACTATTATAGAATAATATCACATAAAACTTAACATAAAATGACTACCCGCTACACACACTAATGGCAGGAGTGATCGGTATGAAAAAATATTTATTGTCAAAACAATACAGCAAAAAGCTCCTTATCAGTATCCTGTTAGGAGGATTGCTGGGACTCAGTCTATTAGATCTGCCGGCCCAAGCACAAAGCGGTACATACAGCAATAACGATGTTACTGTACTGGCCAAAATGATTCATGGAGAAGCAAGGGGCGAATCTTATATTGGTAAAGTAGCGGTCGGAGCTGTAATACTAAACCGTGTGGAGGACAAAAAATTTCCGGGCAGTGTGTATGGCGTGTGTTTTCAGCCGGGGGCTTTTGACGCAGTGCGTGATGGGCAATATTATATGGAACCAAACCAGGAATCTATCAACGCTGCCAAAGCTGCTTTAGGAGGCTGGGACCCTACCTACGGAGCACTATACTATTGGAATCCGGATACTGCTACAAGCAAATGGATTTGGTCTAGAAAAGTGCTTACGCAAATTGGGAAGCATGTATTTGGCATATAAAACAGGAGTAGAACATTCTATGAAAACAAATATGACACTTCAAAAGGTTAGATTGCAATCTTTCGTGATCATCTTATTGACAACACTTTTAGTTACATCCAATAGCTTAACTATATATCACCTTCAGCAAATAAAACAGACACAAGTAAAGTCCTTATATCAGGCAGAAGCTATGTATCAACGTGTTTTAGGAGAGCTGTGCTCCTCCGTACAAATCATACATCATCAACTTGCACAGCTGCTCGTAACTTCAAGCAAAGAGCAAATGCTATATGGCCTGTCCAATCTGTGGCGTGAAGTATATGCCGCAATCCAATCGTTGAGTACATTACCTATCGCTATGCATCAATTGGAGCAAACAGACCTTTTACTGCATGACATGGCTGAGTACAGCTATCATTTAATGAAAAAAAATATGTTACCACAGCATGCCTTGTCTGCAACCGATTGGACACATTTAGAAGATTTCTATCATCGTACAGAAGTTGTTCAACAAGAGCTAGAACAACTAGAGACCGCCGTATTATCGAATAAATTTTTTCTTACTTCTATTTCACTAGACGATGAAAGCAATCCGCTGCATACAGCATTTCAGAATATCGAAAATCATGTTCGTGCGTTTCCTACTATTGAATTTGAAGAAGGGGTTCGCAAAATTGCGCCGGAATCACGGCCAATTTCAGGAACATATATTAGTGAAACAGAGGCACTTAATAACGCAAATTTGTTTTTGCAAACATTAGCAGCAATGCAGCCCAATATTGCTTCTGTCCAACATACACAAGGAGATATTGCATTTATAATAGATAATGCAGCTATTCCGGTCTATGGAGTTCAATTTGGAGAACATTATTATGTAGAAGTGAGTCAAATCGGTGGTCATGTACTGCAATATTATTATACCCGTGAGCTGAGCCAAGCCGTTCTCACTTTAGACGATGCAAAAATTCAAGCTTATAATATTTTACATACATTGCATCTGCCTAACATGGTATGTGTAGAGCAAAAAGCAGATAACAATACCGCAAGTTTCGTATTTGTTCCACTGCAAGAAAATGTGTATCTATATCCGGATATGATTAAGATGCAACTTGCTCTAGATGACGGAACATTACTTAACTTTGACCAAACCCATTATCAAACAAATCATTATAATAGAACATTGCAACATCCTTCATTAACAGAGCAAGAAATACGAGAAAGTCGCAACCCCAATTTTCAAACAGAAAGTATACATTTAGCATTGATTTCAGACGCATATAGCAGCAGCGAACAACTCACATACGAACTGCGAGGTACCATTGCCGATGAATCTTTTTCCATTTTTATCGATGCCCATACCGGAGAAGAATTGCGTATCATACACCTGTGACAATTCCCTCATATTCATTTATCAATGCGCATTAAATTATTTTATTTTGAAACGATAAATCAATGCTTATAAATTCCGTTTAAATATATTATAATATATTATAGAACTCAATAAGAAATATAATACGACACACTAAACAATATACCATTTATACGAAAGAAGGAAGGGATTGCAGTGTTTCAGAAAGGTGATTACATTATTTATCGCAATACAGGGGTATGCCAGGTATCTGAAATTGGCGTACCGGAAAATTTCCCTATTACAGAGGGCAAACTGTATTATTTTCTGGTTCCAATGCGTGGTTCCGGTACTATTTATATTCCAACCGATTCTCCCGTTTTCATGCGTGCGGTAATAACACCTGAACAAGCCGATACATTGATTTTATCGATTCCTTCTCTACCTGAACTGCCGCCTCAGTATAAAGATCAAAAAGCGCTGGTTGGTGCATATAAAGCATTGGTACAGACTCACGATTGTACCACTTTGCTACAGCTTATCAAGAGCATTCGCAAAAAAGACTCGGAACTCACACAAAAAGGAAAGCATTTAGGGAAAATCGATATTCAATACAAAAAACAAGCAGAACAGATGCTGTGTGAAGAATTTTCTATTGCTTTGAGTATTCCGTTGGACGAGATCCCAACTTATATTCAAAAACGAGTAGAAATTACTGCGTAAAAATAAAAAGACGAAACCAACTAATTTTTATTTGTTGGATTTCGTCTTTTATTTATTTATTCTCCAAATTTATACAAAGCTGATGAATTGTCTTACTAAGCACCGGGTGACGTACAAAGCCTGCAATTTCGTCTAATGGTTTTAATACAAACAATCGATTTTCCATATCGATATGAGGAATGGTCAGAGTTTCTGTGCTCATTACCAAGTCATCATATAATAAAATATCTAAATCAATAGTACGCGGCCCCCAATGGATTTTGCGTTCTCTTCCTAACTGATACTCAATGCTGTGCAAAGTATCCAAAAATTCTTCCGGACTTTGCAATGTTTTGACACAGAGCGCACCGTTTAAAAATTCTGCCTGTTCCGTATAACCATATGGAGCTGTAATAAACAAATTCGATGCCTTTGTTACAACACAGTCTTTCTGCTCATTCAATAACAGAACAGCATTGCGAATATATGCTTCTCGATTCCCCATATTGCTGCCAATGCCAACATATACCGTGTGCCATTTCCGTTCTACGGAAACTGACATAAATGCAAAAGACATCGGTACCGGTGCATTTGGCTTTTTCACTTCTAACTCGATACGCTGAATCAACGGAAATGCCAGCAAGATTTCTCTCGCCATGATATCTGCCACTGTTTCTATTAATTTAACTGTATGAGTTTCCATCCAGCGCTTGATAAAGATACATACCTCACCGTAATTTACCGACTGATTCAAATCATCTTGCTTCGCCGCTTTCCCGGCATCGACATACAGACTGGCGCTGATTACAAATTTTTGACCTAGTTTATTTTCTTCCGGAAATACACCATGATATGCGTACACTTCCAAATCTTCAATGCGAATTTTATCCATTATTTTCACCATCCTGATATAAAATTGCCTCTGTCATTTTAATTGCACGAACATTTTCTTTGATATCATGTACACGCACAAAGTGCCAACCGGCCATTACTGCCATTACGCTGGTGGCCAATGTCCCTTCCATCCGCTCCTCTTTTGGCAAATCCAAAGCTAAGCCAATCATCGATTTGCGAGAAGTTCCCAACAGTAGTGGATAATCCAATGTATGAAATGCCGATAAATTCCGCATTACTTGTAAATTTTGCTCATAAGTTTTGCCGAAGCCAATACCTGGATCTAACATGATTTTATCGGTTGAAATGTCATGCTTTAATGCAATATCTGTACTTCGCTTTAAAAAGCGTATACAGTCTGGTATTAACTGCTGGTATATCGTGTGTGATTGGTTATGCATCAAACAACATACTGCCTGATATTTAGCAATCACTTGTGCCATTTGCTGATTTTCGTCATCAACATATTGCAGCCCCCAAATATCATTGATCATATGTGCTCCGCTTTTGAGCACAGCATCTGCCACTTTGTATTTGTACGTATCTACTGATACCGGGATATCAAACCGTTGCGTAATTTGCTCTACCACAGGCGCTACCCGATCAATTTCTTCTTCAACAGAAATCATGGTATATCCGGGCCGTGTAGACTCCCCGCCCACATCAATGACATGAGCCCCTTCGGCAATCATTTCTTCCACTCGACGCAATACATCATCCATATGGCGATAACTTCCGCCATCAGAAAAGGAATCAGGAGTAACATTCAAAATCCCCATAACATATGTATGTCGATGTAAATCAAAAGACTGATTGCCAATTTTCATTATACTATTCATGGGGTTCACTCCTTTTTCACTCAGTTTCGCATTAATTTAAATTAGACAACAAGAAGACACTCTCTAACATCAATATACAATCGTACGATTTCGTTTAAAATTTGGCCATTTGCATTCCGCCTGTGCCGCACAATCAAAACAATTACGGCTCAATTTATCTGCATCATACAATATCCGTGCCAACTGACCTTGTTCTTGCGGCTCTACACCATGTTCTCGTATAGCATTCACAATCCACGTAGTTTCTTGATTCGTATATCCGGCAGCGGGTAAAATCTGCTCAGCCAGTTCCGCACTAGCTAAAGCATGCGGAATTGCCTCTTCATATTGACGATATCTGCCCAAATCATGCAAAAGCGCTGCACCATATACAATATCTTTTTTGATATCTAGATTGTTTTCAAGCACCATAATCCAAGCAATCCGTGCTACATCCAGCAAGTGTGATAAATCGTGTCTACAAAAAATGCGATCATGTTCTAGAGCGACAATCCGTTCCAATCCATAACAAAATTTTTCATCATGCAATATCGCATCAATTCGCTGCATATTGGTTATGTGGCTTAATTCTTTACTATTATACATTGTGTGCCACCTCCCAAAAAGCGACCGCATCTTCTACCATTTTTATAGTGGACAACGAACCGAAAGAAATGATCATATCTCCGTCTGACGCATGTTCCAATACGTATTTTACAGCCGTAGCCGCATTTTCTTCAATAATAACATTACTATAATACTGCTGCATAGTCTCCGCTAACTTATCTGCCTTAAGTCCACGATCTCCTGATGGCTTGAAGCAAATCAACGTATCACTACAATCGCTCATAATTTGACCAATTTTTTTATATTCTTTATCTGCGAACACACCCATCAAAAGCCAACATTTTGCATAGTTCTCTTTCGGAATATATTTTATCGTATCCACTAAAGCCTGCGCACCTGCCGGATTGTGTGCACCATCAACAATCAACAATGGTTTATGCAAAATTACTTCAAAACGTCCCGGCCAACGAGCATTTAACAATCCTTGACGAATTGCATCATCATCCAATAATGGTTCCCATTCTTGGATGACCCAAAGTGCCTCTAAAGCTACAATGGCATTCATCTGCTGATATTGTCCGATCAAGCCAATATGCACCTGTTTCCAATCTTTATAAGAAAAACTCTGCCCATAAATATTCCATTCAGGGTCATATTGCTGCAGCGGGTCTGCTATGATAGGCTCTATATGACATTCTTTGCATTTTTCCAATAGCACATTCATCGCCTCCGGCTTCTGCCAGGCTAACACTACAGGACAAGATTCTTTGATAATTCCAGCCTTTTCTGCTGCAATTTCACCTAGTGTATTTCCCAACATACCGGTATGATCCATGCTAATAGAAGTAATTACGGAAAGCACCGGGTGTGTGATCACATTTGTGCTGTCTAATCTACCGCCCATCCCTACTTCCAAAAGCACATAGTCACACTTCACCTGCTTGAAATACAAAAACGCTATTGCCGTTTCTACTTCAAATGCCGTAGGCAATTCTAGGCCGTGCTGTTCCATTTGTGCACAGGCAACCTGTACATCTGAAAGCAATATGGAAAAAGTTTGCGTATCCATATATACGCCATTGATTTGAAAACGTTCTAGGTAATCATATACTGATGGAGAAATATATCGTCCAATTCGCAAACCCGCCTGTTGTAACGCACTTTCTATGAACGCACATACAGACCCTTTTCCGTTGGTCCCTGCTACGTGAATGATACGCAAATCATTTTGCGGATTGTCCAAATATTGAAGCAAGGCTTCCATACGTTCCAACCCCAAGGAAATGCCTTTCTTATTCAGTTGTTCTATATATGCCATTGCTTCTTGGTAATCCATATGCCATTCCTCATCCTAGAATCTATCTACGTGTAAATTCGATAACTTTTATTTTATCATGTTGCTAATTTTCTGTATAGCCTTATTTCACGGAAAAGTTTGCATAACATCTTAGAATTTGCTATACTTTGCTTTAGTAAAACATCAAATCGTATTTTCGACTAGGAGTGTCCTATTATGATTGGAACCATTATAAATGTATGTACCATTATTACGGGCAGTGTTATCGGCAGTGTGGTACGAAAAGGCATCAAAGAAGAATATTCCGGCGCATTGTTTACGGCTATGGGGTTAGCAGCTGTGGCATTAGGCATCAATGCCATCGTTGGTAATATGCCAAACAGCGACTATCCTGTTCTGTTTATTATTAGTTTAGCTGCGGGAAGTTTGATTGGAACCATATTGGATATCGACGGACGTTTTCAACGCCTTACAGGCAAATTTGGATCGTCTCAACTAAGCCAAGGCCTATCGACTGCTGTACTGTTATTCTGCATCGGTACACTCTCCATCCTAGGACCAATCCAAAGTGCATTGTATGCTGACCATACCTTTCTATTTACCAACGCTACGCTGGACTTTGTTACGTCCATGGTATTGGCCTCAACTTATGGTATTGGTATCGCATTATCAGCAATCGTATTGTTTTTGTGGCAAGGCAGTATTTATGTGTGTGCCGGATTTTTAGCACCCTTTTTATCTCCTGAGCTGATGACTGAAATTTCTATCATCGGCGGCATCTTAATTGCAAGTTCCGGTATTGGTATTTTAGGTTTGAAAGACTGCAAGACGCTTAATATGCTCCCTGCGCTTTTGGTACCGCCAATTTGGTTTCTGTTAAAAAACCTATTAGGTATATAAAATTTTATAAAAATAAGTCCTGCGAAACATCTTATAGGGAAACCTGTAAGATGTTTTTTTATATCTATCCCCCTGCAATATATAAGAAACTACAAGAATATTTTTAACATTACGAAATATGCTATATTGTAATCGATAATATATGGCGGCCACCAATCGATGATGTAGTTATTCTAAAGGGGGATTCGTTATGAGTATAACAAAAAAACACTATATTCATCTAGGTGTTATGTTTATTTTGACGCTTCTAATCAGCCTGATACCACCGTTCGGACAAATCACATCCATCGGTATGAAAACCTTGGCAATCTTTGTGGCCGTATTATACGGTTGGCTTACCTACGATTTAATTCTTCCTAGTATTTATGGTTTCTTTGGTTTAACAGTACTTGGCATCATGAGTTCGGCCGATGCACTTTCTATTGGTTTGGGAAATTCACAGGTTGTATCCATCCTTGCTGCAATGGCATTTTCCGGCGCTATGGAGGCCGTAGGCGTTACCCGCATGATGGCCAACTGGCTTTTAACCCAAAAAACATTCAGAAAAAGCCCTTGGTTCTTAGTTTCTGCTATTATCGGTTCCTCCTATGTATTAGGTTTGGCAGGTGCCGGTTTAGCAGCAATTATGTTGATTTGGGCCACTGTTATGGACATTGCTCGTGAGGGCAACTTTAAGAAAGGCGATTCTTTAATCACATTCATGATTATGATGGTTATTGCTGCAGCCTTCTCCGGTGGATTCGCTATTCCTTTCCATGCAATTTCTTTAATTTTCACAGCTTATTTTACACAAGCAACTGGTTTGACATTCGCAATTGGACCTTTCGTAGCAGTTGCAATTCCTACTACCGTGGCCGTTTTGGTGCTTATGGTTCTATGTGCGAAATTCATCTTCCGTTTAGATGCCAATAGATTCTCCATGTCTGATGAAATCATTGCTCGTTTGGAACAGCAAAAAGTAGAACGACCTGCTAAGATTGGTTTTGTTGTTTTGATTCTTTATATGCTGGCGTTAATTTTACCATCTACTTTCCCTAAAATGCCGGGGGCAGCATTGTTAAATGCTTTGGGCATCGCTGGGGTAAGCTTAATCGGTATGTTTGTACTGGCAATTGTTTCTGTCAATGGTGAACGCATTCTGAATTTAACAAACGTTTGGTCACATTCTATTGATTGGTCATTGGTATTGTTGCTAGCCGTAACATTTCCATTGGCAGAGGCAATGCGTGCTGCTGATGCGGGGATTATGCCTACCATCGTTGGCTTAGTAATGCCAATCGTATCTAAAATGGGCGCCACAACTTTCATGATTGTATGTATGATTATTCTGGGCATCCTGACTCAAGTTACACACAATATTGTATTGGCTGCAATGTTTACACCATTTTTAGTGCCATTATGCGTACAGCTTGGCGGTAACCCATACGTTATGTTCTTCATTATGTACTTCGCTCTAAATGCATCTTATATGACTCCGGCAGCAAGTTTTCAATC
>RHMF01000682.1_pt1 | contig 14786 bp, 29 predicted proteins | sample 5365151 | NCBI WGS metagenome assembly RHMF01 (sample SAMN10266501, study PRJNA497801) | feces metagenome | isolation source: feces | host: Bos taurus | place: China: Prairie of Fairy Mountain | collected 2017-08-14 | reverse complement strand
AGCCCTGCAGGGCTTCCTGCTATTTTGGATGTATAACATCCAAAACTTATGCTTGACAACAAACCATAAGTATGATATAATAATATCAGAAAAGAGAGAGGAGAACAAAAACATGTACGACATTTCTTACAATCCTGTTCGCAAGATTTGGACAATCTGGAAGACCTGCGGTATGAATAGCATGGTAGTCAAGACCTTCAAGACACAAGCTGGCGCGGAACGCTGGGTAGCGAAGCACTCGTAAGAGTGCCTTCGCATTTTGGATGTATTACATCCAAAACCTTTTTTCAAAAAGGTATTGACAACCATAAGTATGTATGTTATAATATATACAGAAAAAAGAAAAGAGAGGACACAACAATGTATAGCAAAAAAATCAATGGTCATGAGTACGCCGCGGTTAAGGTCAATTACTACAACGATGGAACTATCGCCCTTCAGTCCTATTCCACAATAGTGATTGAAATTGACCCCGAAGGCTGGATGAAGGTCAATGGGCTGTATAGCGCCACTACCATTAAGCACATTGGTTGGTTTATGCGTGAGCTGGGGTTCAACTACTACACCGCGAAGGACGCTTATGTCGGCAACTATGAACTCAATCTTAACACAGGGGAGGTGCGCTGAAAAGCGCACCTTCAAGGTTTTGGATGTATTACATCCAAAACAAACTATTGACAAGCAATAGATTCCATGCTATAATATATACAGAAAATGAAAGAGAGGATTTAAGACATGAAGATGTACAACACAATTTACGGCGTTCAGGTAATAATGAAGGGTTCTAATGACCTTCCTTATACTCCTGAAAACTCCTTCATGTACGAAACACGCGAAGAAGCAGAAGAATATGCAAGTTACTACAACTTAAAAGGATTTGAAGTTAAAGTTGTCGAATTTACATTGGTTACCAGTGGTTAAGGCGCAATCGCGCCTTAATACCTTTTTGGATGTAATACATCCAATTTCATTTATTGACAGATTCAAAAAACTATGATATAATTATATCATCAAAAGAAAGGAAGTAACCCGTATGATGAAATTTCAACTTGTAATTGGATTCGATGACTGCACTGTAAAGTCAGAAATGACAAACGACTTGCAAGCCGCGCTCTGCTCAATTCAGATTTATCTGGAGATGCCAGATGCCTTCGTAATTCATCTGATAGATAATTATAAAGAACAGATGATTTTCAACTGGTGCCGTGATTAACGGCACCCCTTATATTTGGATGTATTACATCCAAAACATACCCTTGACATATCAATTTCAATATGGTATAATTATTTCAGAAAAAAGAAAAGGAGCAAACAATATGTATCTTTTTTACGCAGACGTTTTCGGTTATATCCCCATGGGCAGTGATGGTCAGATGCACACAAACCTTCGCAGTGACCGCGCAGTGCGCGAGCTCGCCCGCAATTTCTTGCACAATCGCCGTGGCACGGTTTATGGCATGGCAAGCTGGACGCAAGAGATGAGCGAGCTGCCGCCTGCTGCATTTTGCCGCTACATAATCACGCATGGAAAGAAATATGCAGAAAAGGACTGAAAAGTCCTTTTTATTTGGATGTATTACATCCAAAATACCCACTTGACGCCCCTATAAAAATATGATATAATTATACCAGAAAATGAAAGAGAGGGAACAAAAATGATTAGAATTGGAAGCACGATACTGGACACCACTGGAATGACCGTCAAGGAGTATGACGCGATTATCGCCGAGCTTCGCGCCGAACGCCACCGTCAGATAGTAATTAACGACATGCAGACGCGACTCAACAACCTATTCGCTGACGCGGAAGACGCTGGTGTTGCTCTGGTACATACAGGCACTGGCGAGCTGCTCACGCCCGACTTCATCAAGCTGGTTGATATGACCATATAAGCGCCTCGGCGCTTATTTTATTTGGATGTATTACATCCAATTTCATCTATTGACAAACAAGCATTTTCCTGTTATAATATAATTACAAAATGAAAGGGGAAGAAAACAGATGGAAATGACATATCACTGCAAGACTCAGAGGGCAGCCCGAGTTCAGAAAATTATTGAGAATATCGGCATAGGTCAAGTTATCCGCGAACGCTACTGCCGTTCCGCAGAGCAAATTAAAAGCGGAGAAGCTGGTCGCTATCAGTGCTTAACAGATACTGGAATTATCTTGATATTATCTGAGGATAAGAAAACCATAGTTACAATGTATGTTGCAACTTATCGAGAAGCATTGAAAATCTATGGCGGAACCAAAATTCCACCCTACCTTCATAAAAAGATTGACCGCAATCAGTCTTACTATACAGAGCGCGGAAAAACAATTTGGAATTAAGGCGCGCGCCCGCGCCTTTACAAATTGGATGTAATACATCCAACCTACCCCTTACCCCCATTTAACAAACTTTTAACTTGACTTCTTTCATAAATTATGGTATTATATAACCAGAGAAAAGAAAAAGGAGATTTGATTATGGGACGCTTAGATTTTGAGACTGATGGCACGCGTGACGGCGAGCCGATTTACTGCCCCTCTAATGACTTTGATTGCCCGTATTATGGCGAAGGTCTCTGTCATATCGCCGAACCCGAAGAAGAGTGCGATGAGTTCTACTTTGAAGAAGACGATGATGAAGAAGATTACGATGATGTTGATGAGTCCAATTACGACCCCTATATGGGTTGCGACTTTTTTGAAAGCGATGAGTGCCTTTAAGGCACTCTAAGGAGGTTGGATGTAATACATCCAAAAATAATTATGATTTTAATTTTGCAAATACTTGGTTTAATTGCTTGTATCGCAATTATCATTAAACTTATTTCAAGCGTAATTTATTTTATTCTTAACGAACTCTTCCATAATTAATGCTTGTTTCTTAACATTACATTTGATATAATATATACAGAAAGAAACGAAGGGAGCTTCAAAATCATGGGCAAAATAATAAATGCTTTTGGATTAGTTATGGCTTCTTATGGATTCATAGCCCTTATCATTAAACCGCATTTTACATGGATGATGCTCGCGGGTTTTGCCCTTTGGGAAATAGGTGAAAAAGTTAATCGTTGGGAAAAATAATTTCCCAAAATAACTTTTGGATGTATTACATCCAAAATCAACTATTGACTTTTGCCTTGTTAGGGTGTATAATAATATCAGAAAACAGAGAGAAAGAAGGATAAAAACTATGACACTGAATCAGCTTATGCACACGTTCCCCTATACCTTAGACGAAGACGACCATGTTGCATGGGTAGAGATTAGTCAGGAACAGTGGGGTTATTTCGAAGGACAAAGAGGTTACTACGAAGCTGAAGCCTATGATGAGGAAACCTGGCAGGAAACCATTAAGGAATTCTCGGAAGATGACTTCTTTGATAACGAAGTCATAGAGTGGCGTATCCGCAGGAACGAGCTGGATGATGACATTTACTACAGTACCGTAGAAATACTGATTAAGTAAGGTGCGCAAGCACCTTATTTTTTTTGGATGTATAACATCCAAAACACTCTTTCCGCATTAACATAAAATTAACTTGACTTTCTATCGTGAATCTGGTATAATTATATCAGCAAATGAAAGGAAACAAACAAATGGAAAAAACATTTTGGTTCGACATGGACGGAACTATTGCAAATCTTTATGGAGTCGCAAATTGGCTTGACAAACTCATCGCAGAAGACGAGTCACCTTATCTTGAAGCTCGCCCTATGTGCAACATGAGCCTGCTCGCACGTTACCTTAATAAAGTGCAGAAGCTCGGATTTAAAATTGGAATTATAAGCTGGCTTTCCAAAAGCTCCACCACAAGCTACGATGAAAAAGTGGTCGCCGCGAAAAAGAAATGGCTTAACAAACATTTAACATCGGTAAGCTGGGATAGCATAAATATTGTTCCATATGGCACCCCCAAAATTTCATTTAAAAATAGCAATGACGATATCTTATTTGACGATGAGGTTGGGAATCGTAAAACATGGGGCGATACCGCTTACACACCAGACAACATTATGGAAATGTTAAAGGCGAACATCGCCTAATTTTTGTTTTGGATGTATAACATCCAAAACCACACCCCACTTAACACGTTTTTAACACAGAAAGTGCTTGACTTTTGGCTTAAATTCGATTATAATAGTATTGTCCGAAAGGGCAAGAGTGACATTTGAAAACTGAAAACGTAACAGAATCTTAACAGAAAAAAGTATTGACAAACTCCCGAAATTATGGTATAATGAATACGTTGAAAGGGAAGAGAAAAAGAAAAACCTTTTAACAAACACTTAACTTGACATAACACACAAGCTGTGTTATAATAAATTCAGAAAAGAGAACGACACTCTTAAAAACGAGAAAGGGAAAAAATATGAAGAAGTCCGTTTTCACCGCCATCGCCAACTACCTCTCCACCCATGACGTGCCCGAGCTGGCGTCCGTCCGCGATGAGATTCTCGCCGAGTACGAGAAGAACGAAGCGAAGGCGCAGGTCAATCGCAACCTCTACGCCGAAGCGCATGACGTGGTTATGAACGTCATGGACAGCACCCCTCGCACGATTGCCGAGATTTTCGACCTCTGCGAAGCTGACCTGCCCGAAGGCTTCAGCAAGTCCAAGATTCAGTACGCCATGCGTGAGTACTGGAAGGACGAAGTCGTGAAGATTGAGAATCCGAAGGGCGCGAACGAGTTCCGCCTGAAGTAAGGCAGTGGGGACGCAAGTCCCCACCCCTTTTAAGGGTTTTTGGATGTTATACATCCAAAAGTTTTTAACAAAATCTTAACACAAAAACTTATTGACAAATTTCTGAAATCATGGTATAATAAATTATCAAAAGAAAGGAGTCAAAGATATGGGAAAGCAAAATCTTGACAATGCTATCCGCAAGGAATACATGACCATCATTGCAGATTTTTTTGAAGAAACGCGCAATACCGATGTTCTTCAGACAAGCGCGAGCGAGTTGGCAATTCCTGTTGTCGATGCAGATGGCAATGAGAAATTTGTGCTGATAAAAGTATCAGTACCCCGAGGAACTCGTGACGGCAAGGGTGGTTATATACCGTATGATGGTTACGCAATGGCAGAAGATTACAAAATTGATTTGAAGGGTAAGGGAAAGGAGAAAGAATAATTATGAAGATACCTTATGAAGTTACTCGCGACCGCTTTAACAGACTGCTTGATTCTTACGGATTTGAATACACTTGCGAAATGTATAGGGGCGGTTATCAGTGGCATTTTCCTGAGTTTCCTGGCGCAGATATAATCTGTTGTGATGGTAGTTATTCTGCCGATGAAGGGAATGTTGAAAGTTGTGGTTTTGAATGGGATAACGGTGATGTTACTTCGCTTCCTCCCGTAGTGATGATGCTTTATCTTTTGGGTATTGAAACCGAACCAGTTTCAACTTATACTTTCAAAGATTTGATTGATTCACTGCATGTTCTGCTCTCGTAAGAGAGCAGTTTTATTTTGGATGTAATACATCCAACTCCTTATGTCCTCGCTTCATCAAAATTTAACTTGACAACCCACCCCTATTTTGATATAATATTTTCAGAGCGGAAGGAAACCGCACAAACCAGAAAGGCGTTAATATGACTTACTCAATGGTATTCGATACCGAAACCACCGACCTAAACAAGTGTTTTTGCTATGACGTTGGTTACATTATTTTTTCCGACAATACGCAGGAAATAGTGGAACGCAAGCATTTTGTCATAGAACAGATTTGGCACAATTCTCCTTTGTTTTCGACCGCATATTATGCAGAAAAGCGCCCTCTATATGTTACCCTTATGCGACAGCATAAGACAATAATGTCTAAGTGGGGATATGTTATGCAGGAAATGATTCGAGATATCAAAAAGTATTGCATAACAGATGTATATGCTTTCAATAGCGATTTTGACGAAAAAGTCTTCAATTTTAATTGTGATTGGTTCAAAACAAATAACCCCCTTGATACTGTCGCAATTCACGATATATGGGGGTACTCAAGCGAGTTTATAACAAGCACTAATGAGTATAAAGAATTTTGTGAAACTTACGACAGATTCACTGATACTGGTAACTATCACGGCAACGCCGAAACGGTTTATCAATTCATAACCAATACCCCCGATTTTATAGAAAAGCATATGGGTGTTTTTGATAGTGATATTGAAAGTGAAATACTGTTTTACTGCTTGAATAATGGGGCAAAACTTGCGACAGATTATAAAGTTAATAGATATCTCACAAGAAATATACCGCACCCTTATAAAGTCATTGTTAATGGTGAAACAATTCACGAAGGAGATTATATACGAAAAACAATTAGAAATGACGAATATCGGTTTATCGAATAGGCGGGCAACCGCCTATTTTGTATTTGGATGTAATACATCCAACTTTTACCCTTGACTTTTATTTTGCAATTTGATATAATAATTGTATCAAAAACAAGGAGAAAGACTATGAAAAAATATTTCAATATCTCTACCCATTACAAGTTTGAAATGAATGACCTTCGCGCTATTATGATGATTACTAATGTAGCTTTAATAATGCTTATAGGTTTTGCTTCGGCATGGTTCGGGCTTGCTCTCGCGGTTTTTGGTATAATCAAAGATTGTAATAACCCCACACGTCATATAAACGATTTTTTAATTCATGGCGCAAGTTGTGTTTTAAATTGTTATTTCCTTAGTTTGTTGTATTTTGCTTAATAAAAAATTAACTTGACAATCTACCCCTTATATGATATAATTATTCCAGAAAAGAAAAGGAGATTGAAGTTATGATTTACGTTGTTTCTATGTTTGATATGTACGTTGAGAATTATGAAATGTATGGCTATTTTACTTCAAAAGAAGCCGCTCGTGATTTCATATTCAAAGAATGGAAAGACTATTGCGAAACTGAAAAAATTGAACCTATCGATTTATTGTGGGAAAGTTTCTGCGGTGGAGAAGAATGGTATCCTCCGCTTGATATGAAAGAAGATTTTTTCTATCGTATAGATGAAATTAGTTCTCTCGAATAAAGGCGCACTCGCGCCTTTTGGGTGTTTGGACGTATAACATCCAAAATGTACCCGCACTTTACATGAAATTTACACAAAAAACTATTGACTTTCTACCTGACTTCCGCTATAATATAAGTGTTCCAAGGGAGAACACCTCAAAGACCGCTGAGAGGAAAGCGTTCAAAAGTGGTCGCGAACACTAAATGCGGTGAATGTCCGCAGCCCCGAAGAACTTAATAAACTCTTAACTTGACATTAAGCACAAATCGTGCTATAATGAATATACAAAAGAGAAGGAAACTCTCAAAAACCAGAAAGGGAAAAATAATGACTAAGAAGACTGCTCTCATGACCGCTATCTCTGAACTCTGCACCAACCCCGATTTCAACGATGTGGTAAATACCCTTAATGGCATGGTTGCTCAGCTTGAGAAGCCCCGTGCCGCTCTGACCCCTGAGCAGAAGGACGCTCGCAATCAGGCTCGCAAGGAGCAGACTGCTTCTGCTCGCGCCGCTCTGGTAGGCGTTGTCGCTCCTGTTCTCCGCACTGTTATGACCACCGACATGACCGCTAAGGAGATTTTTGAAGCGGCGAAGGACGAACTCCCCATTGACTTCACGTCAAACAAGGTGCAGAACATTCTGCTCCGTGAGATGGCGCCCGAAGTTGTAAAGACGGAACACAAGGGCAAGGCTAACACTTACCGCCTTGCCTAAGGCAAAAAGGCACCGCAAGGTGCCTTTCCTTTCCAAGGGGTTTTGGATGTAATACATCCAACTTACTTCAGCCGCGACTTAACGAACTCTTAACTTGACTTTATACCCCTGTTCTGCTATAATATATACAGAAAGTTGAAGGAAAACAACACCAAACCAGAAAGGCAACGAAATGTATATCAATTCCGCTCTTGATAATCTTACTCGCTCCATCGACAACACTATTATTATCTCTTGCAAGCATGGCGTCTATTACATCCCCGAAGGGAATGAAGGTTGGGAAGAAGCAAATCGCTTTTACAATGCGATTCGCAAGCTCCCCAAAGACCAGAGAGCGACCGCACTCGACTCTATCCCCTTCCCTTCTTTCATAAGTGGTGATAGCAAGGAATCGACCGAAGAATCCACTCCTGTCCGCTCTAAGGAAGAAATTCTTCTTGGAGCTATGACTGGTCTGCTTGACTTCTTCACCGAGTTCGATTTCACTCCTTCTTATCGTTTCACCAATACCCTTGCCTACCTTGCTTCTAAAGCGACTAAAGCAAAGAATTATATTAACAATTATTTTGAACTAATGGGCTCGTCCTATACCAGTGAAGTAAATGAAAAGATTAAGAGCAAAGAGTTTTCGCAGATACTCAAGGACATTGCGCAGTATGGCACTCCTGCCAACCGAGTGAATAATCGCTTCAAGGTGTATTTCGGGGCAGCAGGTACTGGCAAAACCACTCTTGCCCAGACTGAAGCAGAAAACCGCTGTATTGTATGCAACTCGTCTATGCTCCCTTCTGACCTTATGGAAAACTTCGTTTTCACCGATGGCAAGCCCGACTTCAATCCTTCGATGCTTTGGGAGTGCATGGAACAGGGCAAGCCGATAGTTATGGACGAAATTAACCTTCTTCCCTTTGACAGTCTGCGTTTTTTGCAGGGTATTGTCGATGGTAAGCAGAGTTTTCTCTATAAGAACCGCGAAGTCCATATCGCAGATGGATTTAAGATTATTGGCACAATGAACCTGACTCTTGGTGGAGTGACTTATGGGTTGCCTGAACCTCTGGTTGATAGGTGCGAAGATATTAATGAATTCAAACTGACTCCTCAGCAGTTGATGGGTGCGGTGACTGGTAAGTTTGTCGGGGCTTAAAGCCCCGACCCCTTTTTGATGGAGAATTAGATGTAATACATCCAACCTATGCGCCCCGAGCTTAACACAATCTTAACTTGACTTTGGGTACTTATTCTGCTATAATATACATGACGAAAAGAAAGGGAGATTGAATTATGGAACTGACTTTTGGAGAGTGCAAGAAGATACTGGACATCCTTCCTCTGGGGTACTACTGCGGACGCAAGATTGCGGTCGAACTGGACAAAGAAGAAGCAACGAGTTTTTACTCTCCTGCGGAAGACAAAATCGTTGTCTCTCTGCCGATTATCCAGAAGGGATTGGAATCCATCGCCAATGAAGCAGAGAAAGAGACTGCTATTAGGTCTATGCTCTATCACGAAGTCTCTCATGCCATACTGACTCCAGTAAGAATATTCGACTATATTGGTAGCGAAGAAGGCAAGTATGTTTTCAATGTTTTTGAAGATGAGCGTATCGAAACTGTTTTGAATGATTACTATATGGACGTAAATTTCAAACAGCAACTCTTTAACATTGTGGGCGAAACCCCCAATGTAGATGTAAATGACCCCCGAAACGTTTTCTATAGCGTTGTCAGATACCGCTATGGAAAAAAGGAATGGACAGATATGGTCGCGGAATTGATTCGCCAGTATTCGCAAATCAACCGCAATTCAGACGCAGATTGGTGCAAACCACGCGAACAGCGTATAGACAGCTATTATTATGATATTATAGACTTGTGGAAGCAAATTAAAAAAGATATAGCTGACAAATCCACTCCCAATGATGAAAGCAATTTTGAACAAGCCGAGCAAGATTTATCTGACCTACTCCCTAATGTAGAAAAAGGAAAAGCGACCCCTGTTCCTAATGATAAAGCAGAAACCACAAATAAGAGTTCTAAAGAAGATTCTGGTGAATCTGCTGAAACAGAAGAAAATGCTGATGCTGAAATCGGCGAAAGCGCACGAAACGACCTCAAAAATCAAATCTCAAAAATATTAAACAACAAATGCTCTAACAGTCCTAAAATGACTTCACGCTTAAACCAGTTCCAGAAGACTCTTGAAATGTTAATAGCTAACTTCCACAAGAAAAACAGTAACGGTAATGGTTATGGGGCATATAGTGGAGTTTTCAATCCAAGGTCGGTCGGTCGAGAAGATTACAAATACTTCGACCGCAAGGCGTCCGTCAATGGCAACAATAAATATGGTACTTGTCACTTGAATCTGGTTATTGATAACTCTGGTAGCTTTTACTACAATGAAAGCATAGTTAATGGTATTCTTGCAATACTAAGTGATGTTGAACGCAGAAATCCTGACTTCTATCTTGATGTTTCGTTTATCGGCGAACAAATGACAACTTGCCAGAATGTGCGTGAGCGCAGTATCAAATGCGGTGGTGGTAACACTATCCCCGAAGACTTTACCGCACGAATGACGAAACTTCAAAAAACCAATAGTTACAATTACAATATCGTGCTTTTTGACGGTGATGCTTTGAGTGATGCGTGGAGTTGTAATTTCAAGAAAAAGTGCAAACTGTTCCATCAAATAGACCAGTCCCAAACTTGCCTGATAACTGATTCAGAAAACAGCAATTATATAGACAGTTATCGCTTTACTAAAGCAAAAGTAATTGTTACTGAAGATTATACTGGCAAACTAATTGAAAACATCGAACGAGCATTCGCAATAATGTTCAACTAAGGGGCGCGAGCCCCTTTTCTCTTTTCGAGGAACTTGGATGTATTACATCCAAATACTCCTTAACCTATTTTTTACTTGACTTATTACAACTGTAGTGTTATAATATATACATAAAGAGTTGAAGGAAAACAACGACAAACCAAAGGAGAAAGAAATGAGAAAAGAACTGCGCTACATGGTATTCGATTGCGAAACCGCTACCCTTCCTTTTGCTGATGAGATTGCAAACGGCGACCCCGAAGCAAAAAAGAAAATTGCAATTACTCGTCCGCTTATTTATGATATGGGATGGACTATTACAAACCGCAAAGGTGAAATAATTGATAGTAAGCAGTTCCTTGTAGCCGAAATCTTTTCAGTGCCTGCAGTATTTAATACCGCTTATTACGCAGACAAGCGACCTATCTATCTTGATATGATAAAAAAAGGTGAAATTGCCGTTCTTCCATGGAATAATATCGTAGAAATTTTTATGGAAGACCTTGATAAAGTAAATGCGGTTGGAGCTTATAATTCTATGTTCGATTTTAAAAAGGCTATTCCTTTTACCGAACTATATGTAAGTAAGCTTTATAGCCCGGATTATTACGCCTGGGAAGCAATACAGTACAAACTTTGCGAAACGATTATTTCAACCCCTTATAAAAAAGACGAGACTAAGATTTTTGAGCCTGACGTTTTCAAGTTCCGTGGTAATGAATATATGTTGTTTGACCTTTGGGGACTTGCAACAAAAGTACTCCTTAATAATGCATCATATAAGAAGAAGTGTTTGCAGTATAACTTAATCTCGGCTTCAGGTATGTATTTTAAAACAAGTGCAGAGACTTCTTATCAGTACTTAATGAATAAATACGATTTTATAGAAAGTCACACTGCGCTAAGTGACGCAACAATAGAAACGTTTATTCTCTCAAAAATTGCTTCACGCCATGCCATAGAAATTGGAATAACTTTCTTCCCCTTCCGCGAATTGGGCGAAACAACTGATTTTGTTCAGAGATTAAAGCGTCCTAATATAGACGAGTGTGCAACAATTATTGAAGCACTTGAAAATCATCTGGCCACAAAAGAAGCGGGCACCGCATATTATACCAGAATAAAAAATAAAATAGAACAGGTAATGGATTACATGGGGAGATAACTCCCCACCCCTTTTTATTTGGATGTATTACATCCAACTTAGCAATCTTTTAACTTGACTTCTAACTTGGTTTCTGTTATAATAATTACAGAAAAGAAAAGGAGATATGAACGATGGTTTATGTAGTGCTTACTGACCGCCCTGGCTATGGCAAAGACTGTTTTGGTGTTTATTCCTCTCTTCTTAAAGCACGAAATGCGATAATTGATATCTGCGCAGGGGATGTTGAAGACTTGGGCAATTACGTTTATAAGACTTGTGACGATAGAGGCAAATACATTTGGTTTGAAATTGTATCTGCTACCATTGATAAGTTAATAATTTAACTTGACTTTCAGTTCAATTTGATGTATAATTATATCAGAAAGAGAGGAACACGAAAATGCTACTTTGTCCTAATTGTGAGAACGAATGCGCAGTTTTAATTGATACAAAATGCGAAGTTTATGATGATACGCATTGTAATACTTGGTTGAATATCGAACAAAAATACGAATGCCCAGAATGTGGCGAAGTATGGATTGAACATTATTCAGGTTTGGCAAATGATGAATGGATAGAAACAGGAGTAAAAGAAAATGAGTAAGAAAAAAAACAGACAACCTCACTTATGAAGTTTTTCGTAAGGTTCGCCGCGAATGGGGCATTAACCCCATCACGCAGGTTATCCCCGACAAGCGCAAGAAAAAGGAAAAGCATAGCAAGAGAGCAATAGAAAAGGAGATGGATTAAAATGATTGAAGTTTGGGTCGTAACTCTTCATGATGGAAAAGCCACTTTTCCAGTAGGTGTATATACCAAAAAAGAAAAAGCTTTTTATTACGTTGGAAAAGACTGCGCGAATAATGACCGCGAGGTAAAAGCATTTTTTCCTCAGCTTGATGGTAGTATTCTATGTCAGGTTACCCCTGATTGCGATTATGAGATTGAGCGATTCTATGTAAATAAAGAAATGGATTATTAAGGGCGCGAGCCCCTTTTTATTTTAGATGTATTACATCTAAAAAATTACTTGATTTTCATACGTGAAAATGGTATAATATTTTTAGTCCCCGTCGAGCGATATACCCCACGGACATAAAAACAGGCAAAACGCCCCGTGAAACGCGTCAAACCTATACAAAAATCAGTACAAAATTGGACTTGTGTATGACCATACCTCTCAAAAAATTTTACAAAGAATTAACATTACCACTCGAACAAACTTAACAAAGATATGATATAATATATATAGAAAGTGAGGGATGGAAATGAGTTTAAGAAGAACAACACCTTGCGACTGTGACGGAATATGCCCCTACGACAGCGAAAATTATGGCACTTGTGAATACTGGTGCGGAGCAAACGAACCGCAGGATATTCCAGACGAGTATAACGAAGAATTAACTTGACTTCTGTCTCAACTTCTGCTATACTATAATTACAAAAGAAAAAGGAGAGTTGAATTATGGCAAGTAAAATTTGGGGCACTTATGAATCACCAGAAGCTAAAATTCTTAAAGAAAAATATCCATTAATGTATAAAATGGACGAAGAAGAAAAAATTTTATGCCCTATTTGCGGCGGTGAACTTATATGGGATGAAGATGAAGATTATTATGTCCCAGATACTGACATTCTTTGTTTAAAAGCGCGAGGGTCTTGCTCAGATTGCGACCAAGAGTTTTCGTGGGAAGAAATTTATCAGCGTATTAAAATAGATAACATAACTCCAATTAACGAAGAATTAACTTGACTTTTAGTTTGGCTTCCACTATAATACTATTAGAAAGCGAGAAATTAAAATGTACACGATTTTCTATAAGAAAAATGAACGCATTGAAATACAGCATTGCGCAACATTTGAAACACTTCTGCTTGTACTTGAATCATTCGAAAAAGAAGATGTAAAAATCCTAAAAGTCCAAAACGCTAACGGCGAACGAATTAACATAAACTTAACTTGACTTCCTCTCCGATTTCTGATATAATAGTATTAGAAAGTGAAGGAAACACTTAAAAACCAGAAAGGAAATGAATATGACGAAGATTCCTAACACCGCGGTAAATGCCGACCTGCGCAATCGTGTTTTCTGTGACCTGATTGATGACCCTTGTTACGAAAAAATTAATGACCGCCAGTATGGTGTCATCCTGACCGACCTCAATGGTGTAGAGCGTTACGTCCGCATTGGAGCTATCGTTGCCGAAGAGCGTGAAGATATGACCGCTCGCGAACTGATGGAAAAGGAAATTGCAGATTACAACAACACGCAGACAAGGAAAGCGGAAAAGGCAAAAGCCGCCGCTGAAAAGCGTGCTAAGGATGAAGCCAAGCGCAAAGAAAAGAAAAAGGAGAGTAAATAAGGCGCGCAAGCGCCTTATTCCAAATTGGATGTAATACATCCAATTCTTGAGCTTGACTTCCGCGCACGTATCTGCTATAATATATACAGAAACCAAAAGGAGAAAAGAGTATGAAAACTATTAATAGAATCTTAATCTTAGAAAAAGAGCATGATTATGACAAAAATGACGTCATTTGGGAAGACAACAAATCAGTCAGAGTTTGCGGCATTGGCGTAATCCATCACAACAATAATCATACGTTCCCGCAATTCTACAAATACTCTGAACCGTGGGACGCGCATGGTTGCGGCGAATACTATCCGATTGACAAAGATGAAGCCATTATGAAAATCAAAGACTATGCCAATCGTCTTACAAATTCAGCAAAAGCGCTTGAAAAACTTATCGCTCAATTATAAAGGAGCAAAAATATGAATAATAAAACTTCACTTCTTTCAAAGTATGAAAAAGAAATTTCAAAATATAAAAAAGAAATTTCCTCTAACTACCAGAAAAAGACTCTTGAAGAAAGAGAATACAATTTAGAGGATATAACTTGTCCTCATTGTGACCACGTTTTTATGATTGACTTCTCCTATCTGTCTATCGTTTATGATAGTGATGATTACGCGGAGTACTACAAAATCACTTGCCCCTATTGCGGAAAGCGCACCCTCATGGCATCATAACGCGCGAAAAGCGCGTTTTTTGTTTTGGATGTATGACATCCAAAAAA
>RHMF01000681.1_pt1 | contig 14788 bp, 13 predicted proteins | sample 5365151 | NCBI WGS metagenome assembly RHMF01 (sample SAMN10266501, study PRJNA497801) | feces metagenome | isolation source: feces | host: Bos taurus | place: China: Prairie of Fairy Mountain | collected 2017-08-14 | reverse complement strand
CTGGTGGCACCACATATAAAAGAAAAGACTGAAAGATTTATTCTCTCAGTCTTTTTTCTTTTATATGTTTTTCCTTTTTATTCTAAATAATCAGTAATGTTATTTGAATCATTATTGTCTAATATTTTTGCGTAAGAAATATTTTCTGGTGTTATTATCTTAAATGTATATTGCTTTTTGTTAGGGTTAGTTAATTTGTCTGCTCTAACATAAGGATTCAATATTTTAAAATATTTATAAGGACAATTTAGATGTTTTGCAAATGCAGGCATATCTGTTATTGTAGAGTCTATTGTTACTGTTTCGTATGGTAATGCTTGATAACAGTCTTTTATTCTTACATAAAATCCGTATTGTTGTGGGTTTTCTAAAAGGATTTTATATGCTAATATTCTATAAACATAGCGTGAGGTTTCTGTGTTAAGACTTAATCCCCAATAGTCATTGCAGTCTTGTTTTGTCATTTGTCTTTTAAGTCCTCCTTCTCCACAATTATATGCTGCACATGCAAGAGGCCAATTACCTAAACGATTATAAGAGGCTGTTAAATATTTTACTGCTGCTTGTGTTGCTTTTCTTAAATCGTATCTTTCGTCCCATTCTTCTGTTACTACAAGTCCATATTCTTTTGCTGTTTTTGCCATAAATTGCCAAAATCCTGCTGCTTTTGCTGGAGATACAACATCTGATAATGCACTCTCTGCTACTGCAAGGTATTTCAAGTCATCGTGTCCTCCAAATTCTTTTAGGTATTCTTCTATTTCTGGCATAAATCTATAACTTCTTTTTAGTATCAAGAAGGTAGAATTGTGTTGATACATCATGGAGGTAAGTTCTCTGTCTAAGGCTTCTCTTACAAATATATTATCTAAGGGTACTTCTTCTCCACAAAAACTTAATTCTTGTGGAATAGGTGCTGAAAAATGTTGTAAATGTTGTCTTATAGATGTTTTATATATTTCTTCTTCATCGGGTTTGCTTTTAGCCATTGTGAAAAAGTTTAGGCTGATTGCACATGTGCTAAGTATTATTGCACAAATACTTAATATGAGTGTGTAATTATTTTTCTTCATTCGCGTTATTATTTTTGAATGGCAAAGATACAATAAAAAATAAAGTAGTAGTGAAATTTTTATTACCTTTGCGAACTAAAATATTATGTTATGAGAGTTAAGAAGTTATTTGTATTTCTATTTTTTACGCTTTTTGTTTGTGGCTTATATGCACAAGTCTTGTCGCCTTCAGCAAAAAAAGACATTATTTCTCAATACAATAAGCATATCAAAACTATTTCTTCTATAAGTAGTGAGAATTTTGATATGATGAAGGTTTATAAGTATCAATTAGAGCAGGCTGAAGAGTTTTTGAAAAAACAAAAAGTAAATAATTTTGATAATGATATTTATGCAAAGAGTTTAGAATTAAAGACTATTGTTGCTCAAAATAATGAAATAGTGGAATTTATGATTCCAAGAATGAGTGATTGGTATTATAAGAAAGCTGTTTTTGCTAATTTGAATAATAAAACTCAAGAGGCTTATGATTATTTACTAAAGAGTGTTGAGGCTGATTCTTTAAATGTAATGGCAAATTATGAGTTGGCAAAGATTAATTTAGATTCTTTACAAGTAAGTAAAGCAAGTGATAGATTGATAAGTGTTCTTCAAGATAAATCTATTAGCGAGGAAGAAAGTATGTTGTGTAAAAATCTTTTGGCTTTCACTTACGATAAAAATCTTATTACTTCTTTGGCTTTTATAAAAGAAGGTAAGTTTTCTGCTGCAGAAGATATTTTATTGCAATTACAGTCTTATTGTAAGAAAGACCCTTTAAATATATGTAAGTCTAATGTTATAGATAAGAATATTTCTGTATGTAAGAACGGAATTTATCAAGACCATATAAAGGTGTCAAAACTTGCTGTTGATAAGCAAAAAAATAAAGTAGCTGGAGATTTTTTAGTTAATACTTATGATTATTTTCAAAGAAATAGAAGTGAAATAAGTGATACTTCTGATTTTGATGATATGGTAAAAATAGTTGTAGATAGTTATCTTTCTGCTGCAAGAGGAATGGTAGATGCTAAAAATAATGAGGCAAGAGTGGATTTGATTCATAAAGCTAAAGAATTAGCTTCTATGTTGGGTGGTGATTATGAAAGTAGTGTATTGAAGCAAATTGCTATGATGCAAGGTACAACTAATACATCTGACCCTGTTTTAGATTCTTTAGAAAATGCTGCTCCTAATACAGGTTATGCTGATAAGTATCCTGAATTTGTAAAAGATACAACTACTAATGTTGAAAAAGAAATCAAAGAGATTGAAGATAAGTTTGTTTATGTAAAGGTTAATAGTCATGCAAAGGCTGTTGAGTTCTTGGAACAAACTAATGAATTACCAAATATTAAGTCTAAATCTAAATTATCTGAAGATAATATTGCTGCAATAAGAGAAGTGACTGCAAAAAGAATGAATAAGGCTGAATATGCTATATTCCAAGATGATGTTCAAACTGCAGATAGTTTAGTAGCAATTACAGAGACTTTGCTTGCAAAATATAAAATGAAAGATGATAGTGTTGTTGTTAAGATAATGAATAATTATTTGAGAGCAATAGATCAAAGAGTTTGTCAAAAGAAACAAGAAGAGGTTGATGTAATGGTGCATAATATATTAGATTGTATTAGAAAGAATGATTTTTATTTGGCAGAGGAATACATAAATATAGGAATGCAGATAAAGGGTAGTAGTGAATGTAGATTGAATAAACAAAGATTAAGAGCTTTGAAACGTCAAATTGAACAGCCTTTAGAGTATGTTAAAAAGAAAGAAATAGTTGCTGAATTGTTGGAACAAGGTGATACTACAAGATATTTAAAAGAATATGCTGCTTTAGAGAATTTCTATATTGTTCATAGCTTGAGAGAAATGAGTGTTCAGCATAAGCCTATAAAAGATGTTATCTATGAATTTGGAAGTGATCAATTAGCTATTAATACTATTGAGAGCTTAATAAAATATAGACAATACGAACAAGGTGTTGAAGCTTTGGCAGCTTTAAAAGAGTTTGGATATAAAGCACGTCATACAAAAAAGATACAAAAACAATTAGGAAAGATGATGTCTTTGGAAGAAACAAAGAGAAATGATAAGATAGCTCAATCAAATAGACTAATTGATAAGTATGGAGAAGATAAGTGGTTTAAGACTCTTATTAAAAGCTATAATAAGAATTTAATAAAATGGAATAAATATCATAAAGGAGAATAGAAGATGATAACTTGTGATGATGCTATAATAGAAAAAATGGTTGTGCATAGGGTGGGTAATAAAAATAATAATGAACCCTTGAAAATTTCCCCTGCACCTTTTATGATTCATGGAGAAATTGGAGCAGTATTATTAAAGTACTTTACTTCAAATTTTAAATCTCCTCAAACCTATCATCTTTTTTCGGAAGTAAATCTTGAAAATAATTTGGTGTTTCAATGTATTAAGGAAATATTTCGCGATATAAATGAACTATATGCTCAAAGCGTTAAAATGGCGCAATATCTTTATGAAGTAAGTGAACACCCTAATATTAAATCAGGAGAATTGTATATCACATATCTTAGTCAATGTTTTATAGATGGAGATGTGGTAGATGCTGTTGGTATTTTTAAATCAGAGAATAAAGAAACTTATTTAAAGGTTTTCCCAAAAGGAGATGGCTTTGAGATAGAAAGCGAAAATGGAATTAATATAAATAAGTTGGATAAAGGCTGTATTATTTTTAATAAAGAAGCAGAACAAGGTTATGTTGCAACAGTTGTTGATGTTTCTAATAGGGGAGGAGAAGCTGCTTATTGGACAGATGGTTTTTTAAGCCTAGCAGCAAGACATGATTCTTATTTTAATACAGAACATGCGATGAATCTTTGTAGAGGATTTGTTACAGAGTTTTTGCCTTCTGAATATGAAATGAATAAAGCAGACCAAGCAGAATTGTTAAGTAAAACTGCAGACTATATGAAAGAATATAAGCAGTTTGATGTGAATAAGTATGCTGAAAATGTTATAGGTAATAGTGAACTTCAAGAAAGATTTGAAGATTATAAAAACATGTATGAAAAAGACTTTGATATGGATTTTTCAGACAACTTCACTATTTCAGAACAAGCATTTAGAAAAGGACAAAGAGGATTTCGTAGTATTTTAAAGTTGGATAAGAATTTTACTGTTTATATTCATGGTTCAAGAAATAGAATAGAACAGGGAGAAGACGAAGATACTGGTTTAAAATATTATAAATTTTTATACGATATTGAAAATTAATAATTATATTTGCAGAGAAATTTAATAAGGTTATAATAGAATAATTTTAAAGTAAAAGGAGAAAAAAGAGATGTCTCAAATTATTGGAATTCATTCAAGACAAATCCTCGATTCAAGAGGTAACCCAACTGTTGAGGTTGAAGTTTATACAGAAGCAGGTGCATTTGGTAGAGCAGCAGTTCCATCAGGTGCTTCAACAGGAGTTCACGAAGCTTGCGAATTAAGAGATGGTGATAAAAACTATTTTTTAGGTAAGAGCGTTTTACAAGCAGTTAAAAATGTTAATACAACATTAGCTGACGAATTAAGAGGAATGCAAGTTACTGATCAATCTTCTATTGATGCTCGCATGATAGAAATTGACGGTACTTCAAATAAAGGTAAAATAGGTGCTAATGCAATATTAGGTGTTTCTTTAGCTTGTGCAAAAGCTGCAGCTATGGAAACAGGTCAAGAACTTTATAGATACATAGGCGGAGTTAATGCAAGAACTTTACCTATTCCTATGATGAATATCTTAAATGGTGGTTCTCACGCAGACAATAGTATAGATTTTCAAGAATTTATGGTAATGCCTGTTGGAGCAACTTCATTCTCTCATGCTTTACAAATGGGAGCTGAAACATTCCATCACTTAAAAGCTGTATTGAAAGCAAAAGGATATTCAACTAACGTTGGAGATGAAGGAGGATTTGCACCAAACTTAGGTTCTAATGAAGAAGCTATTGAAGTTATTCTTACAGCAATAGAAAAAGCTGGTTACAAACCAGGTGAAGATATTTACATTGCTTTAGACCCAGCTTCAAGTGAATACTATTTACCAGAAGAAAATGTATATCACTTACACAAATCTACAGGTGATAAATTAACTCCAGACCAAATGGTTGCTTACTGGAAAGAATGGGTAAATAAATATCCTATCGTTTCTATTGAAGATGCTATGGCAGAAGATGATTGGGCTGGTTGGAAAACTCTTACTGATGAATTAGGTGGAAAAATCCAATTAGTAGGTGATGACTTATTTGTTACAAATCCTGCTCGTTTAGCAATGGGAATTGAAAGAAATGTTGCTAACTCTATCTTGGTTAAAGTAAACCAAATTGGTTCATTAACAGAAACAATCAATGCAGTTAATTTAGCTTACAGAAATAAATATACTGCAGTTATGAGCCACCGTTCAGGTGAAACTGAAGATACAACAATAGCTGACTTAGCAGTTGCTTTGAATACAGGTCAAATCAAAACTGGTTCTGCTTCAAGAACTGATAGAATTTGTAAATACAACCAACTTCTAAGAATTGAAGAAGGTTTAGGTGATCAAGCAATTTATTTAGGAAAGAATTTTAAATTCGCTAGATAATTAAATATTGGGAAATTTAGGGGCATTGGAAATATAAATTCCGATGTCCCTAAAATTTTTTTTGATTAAAATAGAATAAATTTTTAAAATAATTTTGTCAATTCAAGAAAAAGTACGAAATTTGCAACTCGTTTTGAAAAGTAAAGAATAAAAAAATAAAATCATAATAGAGATGGCAAAGATTTGTGAAATAACAGGAAAGAAAGTGTTGACAGGAAATAGAGTTTCTCACTCTAATGTTAAGACAAAAAGAAGATTTTATCCAAATCTTCAAATGAAGAAATTCTATATTCCAGAAGAAGATGTATGGGTTACATTAAAAGTAACACCTGCAGGAATGCGTACAATAAACAAAAAAGGTTTATTAGCATGCTTAAATAATTCTATAGAAAAAGGTATTATAAAGTTATAATATAATAAGGATAACAATAAAGGGAAGGTTTTACGAATGTAAGGCTTTCCCTTTTTGTTTTTATATGTGTAATTAAAAAAGAAAATATTATGGCAGTTTCTTATGATATCAAGATTAGAGTAAGTTATGTAGATACTGATAAAATGGGAGTGGTGCATAATAGCAATTATTATCGTTTTTTTGAAAGAGGAAGAATTGAACTTATGAGGCATTTAGGTGTTAGTTATAAGACAATGGAAGATGAAGGAGTGATGATGCCTCTTATAGACCAGTATGCGAAATATCTTAAACCAGCATATTTTGATGAAGAATTGATAGTTAGAACAAGTGTAAATGCAGTACCTGCGGTAAAAATTAGATTTGACTATCAAGTTTTGAGACAAACAGATGGTAAAGAAGAACTTTTATGTGAAGGTTATAATACTTTAGCCTTTATAGATGAGAAATCAAGAAAACCACATCCTTGTCCTCTTTGGATAAGAGAAAAATTGGGCAAAATTTTGTAGTTCCAAACTAAATTACTACTTTTGCAGAGTAAATTTATTTATTAACAATTAAAAAAGAAAGAGGTATTAATTATGATTATTGTTCCTATTAAAGAAGGCGAGAACATTGAAAGAGCTTTAAAAAAGTTAAAAAGAAAGTTTGAAAAAACTGGTGTTGTGAAAGAATTGAGAAACAGACAAAAATTCACAAAGCCTTCAGTAGTGGCAAGAGATCGTAAATTGAAAGCTATTTATATTCAAAAGTTGCAACAAGAAGCAATGGATAAATAGATTTCTGAAAAATTTAAAAAGCTTGCAACTCGTGTGTAAGCTTTTTTTTAAAATTGTTAAGTATGAATTTTGATAGTTTTGTTGAGTATTTAAAAGCAGAAAAAGGTTATTCCAATAACACAGTTATAGCTTACCTTAATGATTTGAATCAATTTGCAAAGGTAATAGAAGAAAGCTGTGGAGTAACAAGCGAATTGGAAGTGACTCCAGCTATGATTAGAATTTGGATGGTAAATCTAAAAGATAAAGAAATATCAAATCGTAGTATAGGAAGAAAAGTTGCTTGCATAAGATTATATTTTAATTTTCTTACAAGAGAAGGGGTTTTAAGCGTAAACCCAATGTTGAAAATTGTAGCTCCAAAAGTTCAACAAACTAACAGAGATTACATATTTGGAAAAGAAATGGAGCAATTACTCTTAATAAAAAGCGAAGATAGGAGCTTTGCAGGAGTAAGAGACCATTTAATATTAGAAATGCTTTATTCAACAGGAATACGCCAATCAGAATTATTAGACCTTTGTGAAGAGGATATTGATTTTGAAGGAAGAGAAATAAGAGTTCTTGGTAAAGCAAGAAAAGAAAGACTAATACCAGTTCATCCAGAAGTAATGGAGAGAATAAAGTATTATCTTGAAAGAAAAAAAGAAACAAATGCAACTACAAATGCGTTTCTTATAAACAATAAGTTGCAACCAATGTCTAAAAAACAATTATACTCTTTTGTTTGTAAAGAAGTGGCAAGATTGCAATCTGCAAATTCAGCATCTCCACACACTTTAAGACATAGTTTTGCTACAAATACGCTTGCAGAAGGAGCAGATTTGACTGCTATACAAAAACTAATGGGACATTCAACTATAGCCTCAACTCAAGTTTACACTCACACTACAATAGAAGAGTTAAAGAAAGCCTACAAACTTGCACATCCAAGTGCAGAAGTAGATATAGATTAATAATTAAAAAAGGAGGTTATTATGAAAATCACGGTGAAATCAATTAAATTTAAGGCTGATCAAAAATTAGAAGACTTCATCAATGACAAAGTTTCTAAACTTGAAAAACATGCATCAGGTATCTTAGGAGCAGAAGTAACACTAAATGTTGATAAACCAGAGTCAGATAACAATAAGATAGCTGACATAAAAGTAGAAATAGCCGGAAAAGATTTGTTTGCCTCAAAACAAGCAGACACATTTGAAGAAGCAATCATGCAAGCAATAGATGCATTGAAAACACAAATTAGTAAGTATAAAGACAAAAAATAAAGAAATAAAACAAACAAAAAGCCGTTTACTTTTGTAGACGGCTTTTTTTATGACAAAAAAACAATGAGAAATATGCAAAAATCAAAGTTTTTTTGTTACTTTGCAAGCTAAAACTAAATTCAATAGAATATGGAAGACTTAAAAGATACATTAAAAGATACATTAGGCGTTATTCCAGAAGAAAAACTAAAATCAACAAGAGAATACGTTCAACAATACATAAGTCTGCGACTTGCAGCTATGGGTGTTGATTTATCTGTTGATGATGCAGATGAGTCAACACAAAATTTTATGAGAATATTAAAAGGTTTACTTTCTAACTACAAAGAAAGAGAAGCCTTGTTTAATAATAATCTATGCCCTGCAGATGCAAGAATACAAAACTTTTTAAATAGATACTTTGCATCAGTAAAAAGCGTTCCAGATATAGAAATTCCATCGCGAACATTCACTCTTGATACATACGGAATAGCAAGAGAATTATCTCTACCAATAGGAGCAGATGAATATACATCAACTTATGTTACTTCTTACAGAGTAAAACAAGGAGTATTGCATAATCCAAAAAATGATAGAAGAACAACAAAAGGAGTATTCCACGTTGCAGAAGGAGGATTACCAATACCAAATGATAAGAAAGCAGTTCCAATAGAAGTAGCAAAATATATATTCTACAAAGCTTTTGCAGAATCAGGAGAAGTTATGGAATTACCATACACTTCTCAAACAGACACACCTGTAAGATGTATGGTTTCTTTATTGTTAAGACCAACAATTTGTCCAGAAGTACCAGGAGTTAGTGAACGTAAAAGCATGGAAATACGCTTCTTTACTCCAGGTTCACTTGTAAGTAACCTTGACTTTGTTGAAAGTATATTCGGTAATGGAGGAAGTCCATATCACATACTTCATGACTCAGCATTAGATGTAGAACATTGGACAGGACATACAGGTTGTATTATTTTAGCACCACAATTAACACAATTAACTAAAAAAGAATGTGGATTGCCTCATATATCTCAAGCAACAGAACGTCAAAAGAAAGACGGAATGTGTTGGGAAAATGAAAATGAACTATACAACGACGGACAATCATTCAAACTATGCGTAAGAACAGAAGAAGGAATCATAGCAACAGTTATAGCAGATAACTACTTTGGATACTCAAAGAAAGAAGTAAAAACTATGATGAGCTACTCTTCTAATATCTTTGGAAACACAGAAGAAGAACACGCAGGAGGAGCATTAGTATTCCCTGGATACAATCAAGGAGATACTTATTTTGCAAATCCAATGAAGGTAAGAAACACATTTGAAGACGTAAAAAAGAATTGTCAATCATTCATTCACTTCCAACCAGAAGGATATGGAATAGACAAAAACTTCAATCACATTTACTACTTACCAGAAAACACTAACTTCAACGTACCAAACCAAGAAATCAAATGGAAGAATGAAAGTGGAGAACACAAATTAAAATTACTTCCAAATAGAATATACATATTACCAAACGGAAGCAAATTCCGTATGGAAAGCTACTCAGGAGCATTAAACTATAGATTGATAGAAACAGTTGGAGATGGAATGTTCTGTCACAAACCTTGTACAGTATCAGGAGGGGGAAAATCAGAAATCTCTAAATCAATAGCTGATGCAATTCTTGGAGGACCGTTCTTTGTAAGTGACTTTGAATCAGACTTTGCTAAAGTAGAAGAAATCATCAATTATGATTATTCAAAAAGATATGAAAATCATGATGCAATCCCTTATAGCCGTAGCTTCCTTTGCAACCTACGTTCAATGGGTTCAGTAATTAAATTACTAACACCAAGTCCTGAATACACAGAAAGCTACAATGAATGGTTAAGAAGCCTTCCTCAATACATAAAAGGAATAGCATTCATAGTTAAAAGATTCTATAAAGAAGAATGGGGTAACGATTGGAAAAAATACTTCAATGTAGATATTCTAAACGGAACACCAGGCAATGAATTGAAATTTGAAGATAAGAAAATCTACGCTCGTTACTTAAGAGTAGGATTTGAAGAAAACGGAACATGGAGAACATTTAAGCTAAGACAAGATTTCGTACACTCTGATAAAATACAAATGGAAGATGACATAAGTGCATCAACAGTTGTTCCTACAAAACTTTTAACTAACCTTGGTAAAGCAGAAAAACAATTAAGCGTTAAGATAGTAGAAAACTGTGAATATCGTTTCTTCCAAAGACCAGATGATGCAATCATAAGAGGATACGATAAAAAAGCAGAAGAAGACCTTGCTACACCAAACACATTTATCTCTAACTTTGAACCTTTAACAAAAGAAGACGCAGTAGAAATATCAGAAGATGTAATTAACTTTGATAGATTTACAGACCCAATGCGTAAACTTATAGAATCAATGGTAGATGATAAAGAATCAAAATACTTTGTATCATCAGCACATCCACGCATTGTAAATGGAAAGCCTTCAAAGAATGTAAGATACTTACAAACACGCAACGATTTAATCATTCCAAAAGAAAAATATATAGCAGAAGTTGGAATGAGATTATCAAGACGCATACCAGAAGGAGAACCACTATATGTACCAGTAAATGCAGTCTTACCAGGAAGAAGAAACAATAGAGCAGAAGAAGGTATAGCACCATTAGCAGTCTATAACCCAATTCACTACCAAGAATTACCAGAATTATTCATGGACTTTATTTGTTCTCTAACAGGAAAAAGCCCTTCAACAACAGGAGCAGGCTCTGAGGGTGCATTAACAAAAGGACCTTTCAATGCATTGTGTGCAGTTACAGATTTGAACAACGCCTTAATATCATTTATCTTAACAGGATATGACGGCTTTACAACACCAGCAGGATACATAGGAAGCAAATATAGAGTTGACCATGACATAAGTTTATTGATACCAGAAATATGGTCAAGACTATCTTCAGAAGAAAGAAACCCTAAATTCTTGATAGAAAACAATTACTTTGAAAAAATAGAAAACTTCTCATACGAAGGAGAAGAAGTGAAAGCTTCAGTATTAGGATATAGAGTAACAGAAAAATTCATACATAACTATTTCGGAAGAGTATTTGAAAATCCTAATGTTGTCTTTACAAACGAAATGCTAAAACCAGAACTTCAAAGTATGCAAGAATACGTTGATGGAATTAGAAACATCACAGACAACCAAGCAAGAGTTGCAAAAATGTATTTTGAAGACGGAAGTGTAGAAGGAGCAATACCACCATTAAAAGCAATACTTCACATAATGGCATACGGAGAATACGAAGGTAAAACACTTTCTTCACCAGAAATAAGAGAAATGTTTACACAAGAATATTTGTTAAATAGCAATTGGTATGCAGAACGCTTAAGAAATAAACATGTAAGTGATATAGCATTGTGGCAATCACACCAAAAATATATCAGCGACTTGTTGAATGAGGCAGTAAACCTACCAGAAGACAAGAAAAATGAAATAAAACAAATACTTGTTAAGACAAAAGAAAACCTAAAACATATCAAATCTCAAGACTACTACGATAAGTTAGTAGGAACAATAGGAAAAGATGATTTGTATAGAGGATAAATAAGAAAAAGCGGTTGAAATCAACAACCGCTTTTTTATTTAATTAGATTTGCATAGTTTATTTAAAAGTTTTACTTTTGCAACTGACAATATATTATCTTTATCTATCAAAATAATAATGATATGAATAATATTTTATCACTATTAGACCAATATACATTTGAAAATGCAGACGATATTGCAATGAAACTAGCACAAGACTTTCGTTCTCGCAGAATAGAAAAGAATCTAACAAGAGAGCAAATAGCAGAAAAGTCTTCCGTTGCACTTAGCAATATTGTACGCTTTGAACAAAAAGGGCTAATATCTCTTAAAAACCTTATAGGCATTGCAATGGCCCTAGAATACACCTCTGAAATAAAAAGCATATTTGAAGAACCAAAATATTCCACAATGGAAGAATTGACACAAATACGCAAGAATAAAGGTAAAAAGAAAGCACATAAACTATAATGAAGATAGAAAAACTCTTAGTAAGATACCATGGCAAAGAAGTAGGTACATTATCACTTACTCCCGATGATAAACTATGTGCATTTGAATACAGCAACAATTGGTTAGCAGAAGGATTTAGTATATCACCACTTGAATTACCATTAAAATCAGGTTTATTTATTGCAAAAACTCAACCATTTTATGGTAACTTTGGTGTTTTTGAAGATAGCCTACCCGATGGTTATGGACGATATTTATTACATAAAGCTCTGCTAAAAGAAGGTGTTGATGATAGAAATTTATCTTCTCTTGATAGATTAAGCCTTGTAGGAGATAGAGGAATGGGAGCATTAACATACGCTCCACATACAAATATCCAAACAGAAAAAGAAATAGAAGATTTTGATATATTGCAAACAAAAGCCTTAGAAGTATTGCAAGAAAAGCAAGATACAGATGCAGGATTTTTGCTCTACAATAGCGGAAATAGCGGAGGCTGTCGTCCAAAAGTAATATTTTCAGACCAAGAAGGACATTGGCTTGTTAAATTTCGTCATACATACGACCCACACGATATGGGTATTCAAGAATATCACTACAATGAAATAGCACTTAAATGTGGAATAAACATACCAGAGTTTAAACTAATAAACAACAAATACTTTGCAAGTAAACGTTTCGATATAACATCTAAAGGAGAAAGAATACATAGTGTAACAGCAGGAGGATTGCTTTGCATTTCATTATCCAATCCAATCCTTGATTATAGCAATCTGCTTGCGCTCACAGGCTATCTAACACAGTCCTCTTCTGATGTAGAAGAAATGTATCGTAGAATGATTTTTAACTATCTCACAGATAACAAAGACGACCATTGCAAGAATTTTAGCTTTCTAATAACAAAAGACGATAAAGGTAAATGGTGTTGGAGGCTTGCTCCTGCATACGATTTAACACTTTGCGAAGAAGGATACAACGGACAACACGCAACATCTGTTAATGGTACAGGCTTACCCTTAATGCAAGACTTTATAACCGTAGGTCTTAAAATAAAAATAACAGAAAAACGATGCAAAGAGATAATATCTCAAGTGTATGATAATTGCAAAGACTTGCTTCGTTATAAAATATAAACAAAAAAGCGGTTGAAATCAACAACCGCTTTTTTATTTAATTACCGTTTATTCTATAATTAATTTCTTTTTCACTTCTCCTTTTACAGTGTTTATCTTTACTATGTAAGAACCCGAAGAGAAACCACTTGCATCAAATTCCGCATCAAAGTTATTTACATTTCTTTCCAAGAGGAGTTTTCCAACTATATCATATACTTGAATACTCTTAATAGTATAATGACTCATCACCTTGAAATAATCCTTAGTAGGATTAGGGAAAAGATAACACATCTTCTCTAATTCCACTTCCGAAAGCGAACGACTACTTTTTGGAATCATAATAATAGGCACCATAGCAATGTAAATATTTTGCCAAATTGTATAAACAGGGTCATCTTCAAAGTTTATCCATTCTCCTTCATGTTTTATATATTTATTATCGGCAAAAGCACATAATGGAATATTATCACTTGGGTTTAATTGTTGAATCCAATCTAAATAATAAATAACTGCAAAATTATCTTGATATCCTCCATGTGGAAGAGTTAATTTTGTTATCCACTCACCTGTTAAAGAATCCTTATATATATTATATAATCTATCCCAAGGCATCATCCCATTATAAATAGTATCGTAATTAAGTCCACATTCAATAGGTCCACCATGTGCCCAAATAGAATCAAATAAACAAGGACTAAAAATACTACAAGTATGATGCATGTGAAAATGATTTGGATTATATTTAGGAACATCAAAAGCTATTTTGAAATCAGTAATATTTGTAAGAGATTCAAATTCCACTTGGTAGAAATAATACGTATTCCAACCATCCCTATTCCACGGAACAATTTCTTCTATAGTAGGTCCTAAATTATATGTATGAAAAATAGTAGTAGCGAGAGTGTCAAAATTATCATCTAAAATATAAATACTCCTTAAAGTATCAAGAGACTCAAAACCTATTTTCATTGCCGCTCCAACTACCACATAATCATCATAAGGAATAGTGGATTCATCTAAATGATATTCTTGTGCAAAAGCTGCAACATAATTGGCGTTTTTATTATTATATTTATTTGCTCCTATTACATAACCATCAAGAATAGGGACATCAGAATCACACCATGCTTTGTAATATGGTAGATACCACCCATATTTTTTATACATTTTTGAATATGGTATAGTAAAGTCATTTTCGGCTTGCCATGTTCTATTAGTATCGCTTGTCATAAAACAATTTGTGAAATATGTAGTATCAAAAACATAAAGTAAATCGTATTCATTTGAATCTGGTGGTGGAACAAGATGGTACTGTGCTTTAAGGTTTAAATTTGATAAAGAAAATAATGCGAAAACTAAAATTAATAATACTTTTTTCATAACTGATATATTTTAATGATTGTGGCGACAAAGGTAAAGAAAAAAAGTTTATTTCAAACTTTTCTTGAAATATTTTTTGTTTTATCTTCTTTTCTCAAAAAAGAATCCAAGAAAGACTATGTTTTCACA
>RHMF01000680.1_pt1 | contig 14791 bp, 12 predicted proteins | sample 5365151 | NCBI WGS metagenome assembly RHMF01 (sample SAMN10266501, study PRJNA497801) | feces metagenome | isolation source: feces | host: Bos taurus | place: China: Prairie of Fairy Mountain | collected 2017-08-14 | reverse complement strand
CTGATTGCCTGGCCGGCCGGGGATGATATCGGTCAGCATCAGACCACCCCCAGTTCCTGTCAGACTGATCCTGTCGAAACGGAAACCTGGCAGGAAGACCAGATCCCGGGCTCTGATATCGCCCAGACTACCCCCACTCAGAATGAGTCTGGGAACGATTTGGAGCAGCCTGATCAGACTGATCCGCCCGAATCCACCGGCGAGCCTGACAGCACGCAGCCCACGCAGTCAAAGAACCCCACGCCCAAGCCGACCACTCCGAAACCGACGGCACCCAAGCCCACGGAACCCCCAAAGGCTACGGCTCCTGCTGAAACCAAGCCTGCCGAGACGGTCCCTCCTGAGACGCAGGCGACTGAGCCGACTGAGAAAATCGAGGAGCTGACTCCGCCCATCACGGCACCCGCCGAAACGGAGCCGGAGGAGACCGTCCCGGAGACCACCGAGCCTGCGGCACCTGAGATCACCTACGAGTTCAAGCGGGAGGTTGCCTCCTACGCAGCCAAGTACATCAATCAGTACCGTGGCTCCGCCTGCACGATCCTGCCCGGAATGAGTCAGGTGGCCCAGTACCGGGCAGGACAGCTCACCCGGAACTATGGGCACAGCACTGCAGACAAGCGTGCAGCCCTGGCTCGTTTTGAGTATGGCAGATACATCGATGCCACCGAGTTTGGCGACGATCCCAGCAATTCCTACTGGGAGGCTGACTCTGCCGAGGCCATCTGCGCCGGCTTCTACGGCACTGATCCTAAGGCCATGGGCAAGAAGATCGCTGACCTGATCCGCAACTCCAGCGGCCACTGGTCCTACATCAGCAGTTCTGAGTACAGCTATATGGGTGTGGGCGTTGAGTACCGGGAGGGTACCGAGTACGGCTGGTATGCCTGTGTTATGGTCGGCTCCGTGAACTACGGATAACTGAATATGGAAGAAATAAGGCTTCTGTTCCTCGGGACAGGAGCCTTTTTCTATAACTACCCTGAGAAAGGATGAGCTAAGTATGAAAACGAACCACAAGCAATTGCTTTCGCTTCTGCTGGTATTTGTTCTGGTGCTGGGCCTCATGCCGTCGGTCTTTGCGGCCACGGATGTTGGGACTCAGCCGATCACTGACCCGCCTCTGAATGACGGCACCATAACGGAGGATGAACTCCGCTGGGCGAAGCTGGTCGCAGACCTGCCCGATCCCATTAAAGGCGTTGACCCTTTGGATCCGGACAACCCATATCCCTACGGCATCCCCGTGGACAATTTCTATCCCAGTTCGTTTTTTGAGGAAGATCCCTATGCCGCTGCCCCTATGGCAGATATGGGTCGGATCCCTGATGAAATGTACGACAATGCGATCCTCCGGGCCCTGGAGTACACCGGTTATGATGTCCAGTGGCTGAAGGATAAGGGCTACCTCTATGTCTCCAATTACATCGCCTCCAGCCTGAAGACCAACGCACCCTCCGTCCTGTCCGATATCGGATACTGGTCCAGCGGCGAGTGCCCCAATGGCGATGAGACCGTGGCGAAGTCCGGTACCGCAACCGGCAGAGCACCCAATATCTCCTATTTCGAGAAGAACGGTCTGGTGTGTGCCTCCTTTGTAACCTATTACCTGTGCAACTACCTTCCTAACATCGAGGGTGTGGATACCAACGTGATCTACAACAAGGTCAAGGAGGCAGGTGCAGATGACCGTTATGACGATGTGTACTACCTGACGACTGTGACCGTCTGGAAGACTGCTCTGGATTCTCTGGCTTCCAAGACCGGCTCCGGTGTCACCAAGTACACCAATGCCTCCACTGCCTACGCCAATCTGGTACCTGGCGATGTGATCGTATTCTCCCAGGATGGCAGCCTGTCCCATATCGCCATCTACGCAGGTACCTATGACCTGTTCAACACCAGCGGATCCAATCTTGGCAAATACCACTTCATCGTTCATGTGGGCAATTCCCGCGGCCCGGAGATCAGCACCGTGGAGTACATGGCCGACTCCGGCTCCAAAACCTCCACTCCCGTGGCCTGGTACCATCTGGATGTCAATGATGCGGTGGATCAGACCGGCTTCATTGAGATCTACAAGAAGGACCCCAATGGCGCAAAGCTGTCCGGAGCTAAGTTCAAGGCCGTGGATCAGGCGACGGGGGACACCTACTACATCGGCCCCACCGATGCCAACGGCTATGCCAAATCCGGCGAGCTTCCCCTGGGCACCTATGTGGTGACCGAGACAGTGTTCCCCACGGGTTATCAGGCCAGCGGCACGATGAAATGGACTGTGACCCTGACGAAGGACACCCCGAACAATACCATCACCATCAACGCAGTCAACGAGAAGATCACCGGCAGTCTGGTGATCCAGAAGGCGACGAACACCGGGCAAAGCCTGGGCGGATGGGTGTTCGGAGTTTATACGGACGCTGCCTGTACCAAACCCATTTCCGGTTCTCCCTTCACGACCCCCGCATCCGGTAAGATCACCATCACCGGTCTGGTGCCCGGTACCTACTATGTCAAGGAAACCAGCTCCGGTATCGACTACTGGGTCACGGACAACGGTGTCAAGACCGTGAAGGTGGAGGGAAACAGCTCCGCATCCGTGACTGTCACCAACACCCAGTATGGCTACGGCAAGATCATCAAGAAGACCAACACCGGCACCAACCTGAGCGGCTGGAAGTTCAACATCTATACGGACTCCGCACTGTCCAAAACGGTGACCGGCTCGCCCTTCACGACAGATGCCTCCGGCGTGATCGTCAAGGATCTCCTGCCCGGTACCTACTATGTCCAGGAGGTAAATGAGTCTGACAGACTTCCTGACTGGAACTTTGATACCACGGTCCATACCCTGACGGTCACAGCTGGCACTACCCAATCCGTGACCGTCACCAATATCCAGGCCGGATATGCCAGGATCATCAAGATGACCAGCACCGGCGGACACCTCAGCGGCTGGAAGTTCAATATTTACTCGGATGCGGCCTGTAGCAAACTCATTTCCGGATCCCCGTTTATTACCGATCACACCGGCGAGATCACAGCCCGGCTTGCTCCCGGTACCTACTATATCCAGGAGATCGATGAGTCCGACCAGAATCCCATGTGGGAATATGATACCACTGTTCAGGAAGTGGCGATCAAAGCCGGGGAGACCGCATCGGTCGTTTTCGTCAACAACTACTGCGGCATTGGTCAGATCATCAAGACAACCAGTACCGGCGGCACCCTGGAGGGCTGGAAGTTTGAGATTTTCAGAGATCAGGGCTGTACCAGACCCATTCCCGGATCTCCCTTCACTACGGATGCCCAGGGCCTGATAAGCGTTAAGCTGCTCCCCGGTAACTACTGGGTTCGTGAGGTGGATGAGTCTGACAGGCTCCCCGACTGGAAGTTCGATACGGCTGTTCAGAAGCTGACCGTCAGGGAAGGGCAAACCACTGCAGTCACCTTCCACAATATCCAGTATGGCTACGCCAGAATCTTAAAGAGAACCAATACCAACACGAATCTGGCAGGCTGGAAGTTCAACATCTACACGAATGCGGACCGCACACTTCTTGTAGAAGGCTCGCCCTTTATCACCGACGACAAAGGCGGCATCACGGTGCTGCTGGAACCCGGTATATACTGGATCCAGGAGATAGACGAATCTGACCAGCACCCGGACTGGACCTATGACACTGCAGTCCGCACGGTGACGGTGACCGCCGGTGTCACAAGGGCAGTCATTTACAACAATACCCATTACGGCTACGCCGAGGTCCGGAAATCTACGAACACCGGAACGAATCTGGGCGGCTGGAAGTTTGACATCTTCACGGATGCAGACTGCACCGTAAAAGTCGAGGGTTCTCCTTTTGAGACTGACGTGACAGGCAAGATGTCTGTCCGTCTGCTTCCCGGTACCTACTATGTCCGGGAGGTTGACGAGAGCGCAGCTAAGCCTGACTGGATCTTTGACACCAGGATCCATGAGGTAACCGTAAAGGCCGGTGAGACAGCAGCTGTCACGCTGGAGAATCAGCATATGACAGGCATCAGGATCGTAAAGACCATGCCCGACGGCGGTCCGCTTTCCGGCTGGGTCTTTGATATCTACCGCAAGACTGATAATGCCCACATGGGCACCTTTACCTCCGGCGACGACGGCACGATCCTTACCGGCTGGCTCATGCCGGGTGAGTACCTGGTGTATGAGCAGCTGGACGAGAAGAGCATCTACTGGTGCGCATCTGTCAATCCCCAGACTGTGGTTCTCGAACCCGGCAAGACCGCAGAGGTCACCTTTGAAAACCGCCTGAAGGCCGGTAAGCTTGCGATCCAGAAGGTGGATACCACCGGCAAGCCTCTGGCCGGGGCTGAGTTCCTGCTGGAGTGGTCCGTGGACGGCACTGACTGGAAGCCCGTCATGCCTGCTGAGTCTCTGTATGTGACGGAGGGTACCTGCAGCTCCGAGGGCCTGGTTGATGGCAAACTGATCTCCGGAGAAACCGGTCTGGTGGAGTTCACCGGCCTCCATCCGGAGCGACTGTACAGACTGACCGAGACGGCTGCGCCGGAGGGCTACCAGCTCCTGCCGGACATCGCCTATGAGGGCGGACTTCCTGCGGACGAGGATCTCGTCATCCAGCTCACGGTGGTCAATGTCCCCGTCTTTGAGCTGCCGAAAACCGGCTCCAAAGCAATGCTGCTGATGCAGATCACCATGATCGGCACATATGCCCTGTCCGCGCTCCTCGTAGAGGCAGCCAAGCGCAGGGCTGAGTAAAAGGAGGAACTGAATATGCGTGTCTGCTACAGGTCCAGGGATCGTCCCGGACCTCATTTTTTATCCGTACGGAAGACGATCTGCTAACCTACACACTTCACATTTTGAAAGGACGGTATTACCGATATGAAGAACCTGAAGAAGCTTCTGGCCATGTGCCTCTCTGTTATTATGATTTTCTCCTGCATCCCCGCCGCCTTCGCCGCCGACGTGGCCAACGCCACCATCGACGAGGCCGCCAAGGGCTCCCTGACCCTGTACAAGTACGACCTCACGAACGCCGAGAAGGACGGCGTCTGGGATTCCTCCTATGTCTCCACCGGCGTGTATGACGAGAATGTCAACAAGACCCTGGGCGAGGCTGTCCGGGCCGGCGACGACAACAACCAGTCCGACCTGGGCAACGGCGAGGCCAGCTACGGCTACGCTGTCAAGGGCGTTGAGTTCACCTACCTGAAGGTCGCTGACATCGTCCAGTTCACCGAGTCTGAGCGCGACGGTGTCACCTACAACCATGTGGAGGTCCTCTACGGCATCGACAAGACCATCGGCGCAGATCTTCTGAATGCTCTGGGTCTGCAGGGCGGCGACAAGCGCTATACCAATGCCGACCAGCTGGATGAGAACAAGTATTTCTACCAGTCCGATGTCCTGATCGATGCCCTGGCTCTGGCCCTGGAGACCAACTCCACCAGTGTCAAGAACGCTCTGGAGAGCTACATCGCTGCCAACGGCGGCACCGCCATGCCCCTGACCGATGCCTACGGCAAGTCCGAGGCCAAGGATCTGGAGCTGGGCCTGTACCTGGTCGTCGAGACCAAGGTCCCTGAGATGGTCACCTCCACCTGCAACCCCTTCTTCGTTTCCATCCCCATGACCTCCGTGGACGGCACCAACGCTACCGACGGCGGCACCCGCTGGATCTACGACATTACCATCTATCCCAAGAATTCCACCGGCATCCCCACCCTGGAGAAGACCCTGCGTGAGAATCAGGACGATACCGGCAAGCATAACGGCACCTCCGACGACATCACCGACGGCTACGCCCACACCGGCACCGCCTCCGACGGCGACGTCATCGACTACCAGATCATTTCCACCCTGCCCTCCATCACCTCCGAGTCCACCTACCTGTCTGAGTACACCTTCATCGATACCCTGTCCGCCGGTCTGACCTACAACAAGCAGGATGTGGTCATCGAGTTCTTCTCCGACGCCGCCTGCACCAATCTGCTGAATACCTGGAATGAGTCTGACGGTCTGTTCTCCGTCGCTTATTCTCAGACCGACGCAAATGAGTCCGTCATGACCATCTCCATGACCGAAGCCGGCCTGGAGGAGATCAACACCAACGACCGTGTCTACTCCGATACCGACTCCCTGTTCTCCGGCTACTCCGACTGCACCATCCGTATCACCTACAAGGCCACCATGGACTCCGATAACTCCGTGGTCTACGGCGACTCTGGCAACCCCAACGAGGTCGTTCTGGTCTGGAAGCGTTCCTCCCAGGACTACTTCGACACCCTGGTCGATGATGCCCATGTGTTCACCTACGCTATGGAGCTGACCAAGCTGTTCTCCGACGGCAACGGCGACTACAAGAATGTCGAGTTCATCATGCAGAACGACACCGACGGCTACTTCGTCAAGGCGGAGCTGAACGAGGAAGAGGGCATCTACTATGTGGTCGACCACGTGGCCGACGAGGCTGATGCCACCCACTTCATTCCCGTTGAGAACGAGAGCGGCGAGGGCCTGGTCATCGTCAAGGGCCTGGAGGACGACTCCTACACCGTCACCGAGGTCCGCACCGACAACGGCTACACCCTGCTGAAGGACGACATCAAGATCGTCATCTCCCAGGTCGAGACCGTCAATCTGTGCGACATCTACGCCTCCGATGTCCTGGGCCTGATCCAGAACGATCCCCGGTACGCCACCATCATCAATGACACCGGCGACCTGAAGAACATGCCTCAGAAGCACCTGGAGCACCACCTGCTGACCGCCTCTGCCACCGTTGACGGCAACAAGGTCAACATGCTGGAGGACGACGGCAGCGTCAATGCCTCCGTGCCCCTGAAGGTCGTGAACACTCGCGGCTTCGATCTGCCGCAGACCGGTGACAACGGTACCTGGATGTTCAGCGTCGTCGGCATCCTCATGATGGCCGGTGCTGCCTGCTTCCTGCTGGTCCTGGTCACCAAGAAGCGTACTGCTGAGCAGTAATTTCCCCGCCCCGGAGGCAGTGCCTCCGGGGCACTTTTCAAAAGGAGGGATTCCTACGAAACGAAAGCTACCGATCCTCTGTGCCGCGATCCTGATGTTCCTGCTGGCCCTGGGCATCACCCTGTACCCGCTGATCAGCAACTGGTATAACGAGCGGCACCAGTCCGAGATCCATACCCAGTATGAGGAGATCATAGATAAGATCGATGACACCGAGCTGCTGGAAGCCAGGGCAGCTGCTGCCGACTATAATGCCACACTGGTTCCCGGTACACAGAGCGGCGACTCCTTTTCCCAGGAAGCGATCCGTGAGGCCGCTGAAAACTATGACAGTCTGCTCAATATGGCAGGGGACGGAATCATGGGCTACGTGGAGATCCCCATGATCCGGGTGGATCTGCCCATCTATCATGGCACGGAGACCGAGACCCTGGATGTGGGCATCGGGCATCTGCTGGGCACATCCCTGCCGGTGGGTGGAGAGAGTACCCACAGTGTCCTCACCGCCCATTCCGGTATGGCGACCCAGAAGCTCTTTTCGGATCTCGATCAGCTGGAGTTTGGAGATGTGTTCTATCTGCAGATCCTGGGCGAGACCCTGGCCTATCAGGTGGATGCCATCAACACCGTGCTGCCCCATGATACCACCCATCTGGGGATCACGGAGGGAGCAGATCACTGCACCCTGGTGACCTGCACGCCCTTCGGGGTCAATACCCATCGTCTGCTTGTCCGGGGCACTCGCATCCCCTATGAGGAGGCGGAGGTCATCGTGGAGGAGCAGCTGCAGATCGAGGAGCCGACCGCATCCACCTGGGAGCAGCAGTATATCAAGGGCATCCTGACCGGCCTTGGTGCCGTCTTTCTGATGATCTTGGTGTTCCTGGCGTGGAGATTTTTTCAAAGGAGAAAAAATGAAGCTGCTTAGGCGCCTGGCAGTCCTGGTCCTGATCGTGATATTCCTGTTCGGTCTGGGGGTTCTGCTATACCCATATGTAGAAGGCTATCTGGTAGATAAAGATATCCGGAATGCCGCCCAGGATTTCCTGAGCTGGGTGGAGATCACCCCCTATGTCCCAGACTCATCCGGAAGTCATGTGCTGGAGCCCGGGCCGGCCCGGCCGGCTATCCCCGAACCCACGGAACCAAGTGAGTATGGGGAGCTGTGGCGAGACATGCTCGCTTATAATCAGGAGATCTTCCAAAATGGCCAGAAGGATCTGGATGGAAAGCAGGCCTACGAAAGTCCTGCCTTCCGATTAAAGGATTACGGCCTGGAATCTGAGGTTTACGCAGTCATCTCCATACCGATCCTGGAGCTTGAGATGCCGGTCTATCTCGGCGCCACCGGCAGGCACATGTCCGAAGGTGCAGCCCTGTTATCCCAGACCAGTATCCCCATCGGCGGCCAGAACACCAATGCAGTCATAGCTGGGCACCGCGGATGGCGGGGAGCCAGCTACTTCCGCTATATCGACAAGCTGCAGCCCGGAGACGAGATCATCATCACGAACCTCTGGGAGGAACTGCACTATGCGGTCACCGAGATCCAGATCATCCAGCCAAATGAGGTGGATAAGATCCTGATCCAGCCGGGTCGGGAGCTTGTCACCCTGCTGACCTGCCACCCCTACGCATCCGGCGGCAGGCAGCGATTACTTGTGATATGTGAAAGGATTCCCTATGAACCCGATACTCAAATCGATCATCCAAAAGAAACGCAGGGAATTTGAGGAGCTTGCAGCAAAGCAAAGGATACCCGAACATGTATTGGATGGAGTCCGGCAGGGACGAAGCATCCGGTATCAACACGGCGGCGATCCTGCCCATGTGATGGATCTGTACTGCCCGACCACCGTCCAGACTCCCACACCGGTGATCATCAACATCCACGGGGGCGGCCTGATCACCGGCAGCAAGGACTTCAACCGGCATTTCTGTATCAATCTCTGTAAGATGGGTTTTATCGTGTTTTCCATTGAATACCGCCTGTGTCCGGAGGTGACCTTCTTCCAGCAGCTGGAGGATATCTACGCAGCCATGAACCACATTGACAGCATGATTCCTGAGCTGAAGGGAGATCCCGGGTACTGCTTCATGGTGGGTGACAGTGCCGGTGCCATGCTTGCACTGTACGCAGCTGCGATCCAAAGAAACCCCAAGCTAGCCAGAACGGCAGGCATCCGGCCCTGCTATCTGGAGATCCGGGCGCTCTGCCTGATCAGCGGTATGTTCTATACCACGAAGCTGGACAAAATCGGTCTGGTGATGCCGAAGGTTTTCTATGGCTCCCATTATAAGAAGCATCCGTTCTATCCCTTTCTGAACCCCAATCACGAGGCGGTATCCATGTACCTGCCTCCATGCCTGCTGACCACCAGCAAGCATGATAACCTCCGCAGCTATAGCTACCATATGACAGCCGCCATTTGCCTGCAGGAGGTGCCCTGCATTCTTTACGACTACGGGAATGATCCTGAGCTGACCCACGCATTTCCGGTCTTCACCCCCGAGCATCCCAAAAGCATGGAGGTTATCGAGGACATCGCATCATTCTTTACGAACCACAAATAAGGGAGGAATAATCCATGAAAGTTAAAATCGTCAAAGCCGTCGCCCTGATCCTTGCTATGCTCTGTATTCTCTGCTTTCCCATCCCGGCCTCTGCAGTGTCCCAGGGTACCGACGGCACCGAGCTGCAGGTGATGAAGCCCCAGAACCTGCAGATCCATCTCGGCGAAGACTGGGCCGGTGCCGGGTTCGAGCTGACGACCGATGCGGGCAAGTACCCCGGCATCATCGTTGTCGGCGAAGACGGGGTGCTGCGGCTGGAGATCGGCGGCAGTGAGAACTACATCCTGTCCTGCGTCAATACCGCCGTAGAGATTCCAACTTCCCATGCTTCTGCTCCAGCCGAAACCGATGATAATCCCATCAGCAGTAATGTATCCGATACAACGGGAAATACACCAGATGAAACCCACAAGAAAGAGTCTAACCTCAACATCTCTGCTATCCTCTGTATTCTGTGTGGTGGAGGTTTGGTTCTGACCCTTGCCATGATGCGCCTCCGCAATACCAAGAGATATGACAATAATGACGAAATCTGATTGTGAAATGAGTATAGGAAACACGATTTTGTTAGAAACAGAGAACTTTTTCCAATGGTTTCAATGGCCGTTGACTATCAAAATAGCGGGTGCTACAATACAGATGTGGCAGGGGCTTGCACCCAGGCTTTCGATCCGTCGGAAGAGCTCCCGGCGTTTGACGCACCCGGGTGGGTAGCGGAATCGTTACGGACTTAGCGTTGTGATAGCGGTCCATAATGGTGCAAGCCAATTGAATACGCATACCGGAAGGTTGTTTTACTGTAGGTTTTGTAGGGACATTGCGCCCGACGAAAACAATACAGTAACGCACCCTTCCGGTGTTTTCTTATTTAGGAGGATCATTACAATGAAACATAACAAAAAACGAAAGGGAATGGATCGGGGCGCTCCTCGTTGTCCCTACTGCGGTAGTCATACCATTTATAGAAGTGCCGACGGAATCTATCGGGAAAACAGTCGTCACGAAATGCTGTATGTATGTAAAAACTATCCGGCCTGCGACTCCTATGTCCGTGTGCAGAGAGGAACTACCATTCCCCTTGGTACGGTTGCAAACCGAGAACTTCGGGAGCTGAGAACGAAAGCACACCGGCAGTTTGACAAGCTGTACAAGTGCGGCTATATGAGTAAGCACGATGCCTATCAGTGGCTTGGTGAACTCCTCTGTGTCCCTGCAAAAAACGCCCACATTGCACAGCTCAGCGTCCTCTCCTGCAACCTCGTGATCCGCGAGGCGACCAATCTGCTCGATTGGTACCGTTCCAAAAAGAAAGGAAATAATCGACATCAACAGACCGAGGATATGAGAGCATCATGACAAACGAACAGAGAAAAATAGTCGAAGACAATATGGGGCTGGTAGGCAAAGTCATCAAGGATAAGGTCCACGGAATCGGTCAGTCCGGAGTTTACTCTTACGACGATCTGTTTCAGATTGGGTGCATTGGATTGTGTAAGGCAGCCATGACAGATAAGGGAGGCTGCTTCTCCACCTACGCCTACCGCCTGATCTGGAACGAGATCTGCGATGAACTGATCCGCTCTACCAGACTGACACAACGGCAACTGTCTGTTAATGCACCCAAAGTAATGGAAATCTCCGCTATGACTGACTACGATCCATTTGAAAACTGCCATCTGCGCCACACACTGGAGCAGGCAAAAAACAAGGCTCAGGGCACCACCGCTAAAGGTATTCGCTGCCTGGAACTGACATTGGCAGGATACAACAGCCAGGAGATTGGTTCCATTGTAGACGCAGAAGCCGCAACGGTGCGGGTGTGGATAACCAGAGCCAAGAAATTCCTGAGAAACCTCCCAGAGCTTCGATGCTTTGTATATCCGGAGGCCGTATGATATTAGATGTTTTTAATAGGGTCAAGCCTTGGTGTGTACCAGTGGGCTTGACCCTATTTTTTTATGTGGTGCTGCGGTGTGCAATTTTCGTTGGCTATGTACCAACAGAATCAATGGAACCTACTCTCCCCCGTTGTAGTGTCATCATTGGCACTCGTTTTTTCAACAAGATCCAGGTTGGAGATGTTATCGTTTTTGAAAAAGATGGCATTCTGATGGTGAAACGGGTTGCAGCTGTCTCTGGAGAGGTTATTGATTTGACAAAAGTTCTCTTTATAAACGAAACTTCCCTTCCCGTAGATGCAGTCATTGTTGTTCCACCAAGCAGTTTTTTTGTCTTAGGTGACAACACTCAAAATTCATGGGATTCCCGCTATTGGGAGGATCCCTTTGTAACGCTGGATCATATTAAAGCCGTAATCGTTTGCCCTGACTTATCAACAGGCAGAGATTCAATCGGCTAGAATGTTATCTGAATAAGATATATAGATATATACTATATACCCTATTTGTAGTAATAGATGTAGTAGTAGAATTTTATGTGGAAAACTCAAATTTCTATTGCGGCACAACGAAAATTACTCCACAAGGACTGTGGAGTAATTTTGAGTTATCAACAGCCCTCCTGTGGATAGTGTGGACAAAAAATAAGTTCACAGGCTATCCGTGTGTAATCCACAGAGAATTGTGGACAAACTTACAGTTTGAGAAAGAACCCTGTTGGTCACCAAAGTTCGATATACTAGAAATAAGAAAACGAACCTCCCGGATTATCTGCATCCAGGAGGTTCGTAGAAACTTATAGGATAGTGAGTTTGGCTTCTGGTTTTCTGCAATTCGCATGTCTTTTAGGTACAACTACTAGGTTGAACAGACCCTATTCTGCTGTAAATTTGCTGGCCAACCATGCTTGTACACAAATGTGGTGTTCGTATTTGGTATTGAGAGGAATTCTATTGCCTATCCAATCGAGTAAGTAACGAGATTATATTGTGTATTGTGTTCAAGCACATTACCAGTAGGTCCTAGGACATACCCTGTCACACACACACGGTATGCGTATCCAGGATAAACATAATAGTATTTATCGATGGTAGTCATGCAATTTCCAGTACTCTCCCAAGTATGTATGGTTTTCCAGACTCCATTAGCATTTTGCTGAAGAATACATGTAAGTTTCACAGTATTATTATCGAGAGCAGAAACCACACCATAACAACTCGCTTTACCGCTATTTTCGTTAATAGATAAAGTAGCCTTTACCGTTGAAATATACGAAAAACGGGGATTCACTTCAGATGCATTGGCATACACTACCACGGAAGAAAGTATAAAAACACATAAGAATATTGAAACCCAACATTGAAGCGTTTTTTTCATTTGTCCATCTCACACTCCGTTCCCTTCAAATGTAGATACAAGATCAGCACATAATTGTACGAATGTATCCATCTCCAAACCCGTGGCTCTAACATCGTAAATAGTGCTTCCATCGCTGCTTAGCCACACCACTCGTAGATTATCGCTCACAAATAACTGCGCTTCAATACCTGCTAAAACTATTTCAGTTTTATGAGTTTCCTCGCTATCAACGGCACCGCTACTATCATGCGCACAGGATGTCAACTCGAACAAATTTCCATCAGGGGTAGCATAGCAAGAAGCAATATAGCCGGTAGAAGAAACATTATGGTAGACTTTCTCGAATTCTTCTGGAAGTAGCTCTGCCAAAGGATCAGTTGCAACTACGTATTGATACTCATCGCTGTTGTCAAAAGCAGAGTACGCATCAAAATGTTCAACGATAAAATTAAGTACTGGGATTCTAAATGCATCAACCGACATAATTGTCGTGGCCGCAACTCCAAAGAACACCATAACCGCCACGGCTACTTTGCTCGTCATTCTGATAATCTTGTGGACATTTTCCTTACCCCGCTTCTTTGCGAAGTCCCGGTGGATCATTTGGAGGCACTTCTCATCCAGACTATCCGGGGTATCGGAGACTTCCCCTGCGGCCTGGGCTTCTTCAAATTCCTTGCGAAGCCGTGCGCCTTCTTCTTCTGCGTATTCGTCCATCAGCAGGGCGAATGTGACATCATCGTACTGGTCCAGCAGTTCCAGTTTTTTGTTTTCGCTCAAATGAATCGTCCCTCACTTTCATGCGTATTTTTGACTTGAGAGAATTGCTTTGGCCCGCTTCCTTGCCCTGCGGAGCAATGTTCGCACACTGTCTGGAACACAGCGGATTTCCTTCGCAATCTCCTGATCGGAGTAACCGGCGATGTACTTCAGTTCCAGCAATTGCCAATCCTTTGCTGGCAAGTGTTCCTTCAGAATGGCTGTATCCCACATGGCGTTGAGGCCATCATCCTCCAGACCGTCTTGTTGTTCTGCGTGCAGGATTTCCAGAGTTGCATCCGGCATCGGCTGCATGCGCTCCTGTGCTTTTCTTTCCCGGTCGGCGAATACCGAACGGATGGTCAGGAAAAGATACATATCTACCTGATTTGCACTGAGCTGCCGGAGGCTGTCGGCATTTCGCAGCAGTCTGACCATTGCATCCTGGATGGCATCTTCACGCTCAGACTGTGATTCTGAGAACTTCTTCGCAACATGGAACATATAGGTCTTATGCGTCAGATAGAAGTCCACCATGAATCGCTCATTTGCATCCGTGATCTTCTTTTGTTTATCCAATCTATCCCTTCTTTCTATTTCGTGCCTCTACTTAATAAGATGCAGATTTTCTTCAACTGCAACATCTTTTGAATAAAAATATTATTAATAATGCTATGATCAAAAGCTGAGCTCATTATAAAGGAGGAACCTTCTAAATATCAAGAATAAATAAAAGCAAAACTATATTTTAAGTAAAAAGAAACAGCATAAATGCGATATTTACTTAACTACCCCAAATTACTGATTGTTTAGTGTATGATGTAATAAAAAAGTAGGTGGTGATACAATTGTTTGCAGATAAGCTCAGGAAATTGCGAAAAGATAAGGGCTTGACACAGAAGGAGCTTGCGGCGATAATTAATGTATCGACATCTGCTGTGTCGCAATACGAACGGAATGTATCTGCACCACGACGGGAAAACTTGATTTTACTTGCGAAATACTTCGGTGTTACTGTTGCCTATCTGGAGGAAACCACATCTATTGAGGATATTGAAGACATGCTGAATGCGTCCTACATGGAGGGGACCAGTGTGCGTGATATTCTCGATATCTGTTTGGCAGTTTCACCGAAGAATCGAGAGCATTTCAAATATTTGGCTTCGCTTATTGCAAACGATACAGCGGGAAGCGA
>RHMF01000679.1_pt1 | contig 14793 bp, 14 predicted proteins | sample 5365151 | NCBI WGS metagenome assembly RHMF01 (sample SAMN10266501, study PRJNA497801) | feces metagenome | isolation source: feces | host: Bos taurus | place: China: Prairie of Fairy Mountain | collected 2017-08-14 | reverse complement strand
CGCATCCGCAACGAATAGCAGCATGGGCAATAGCCTCATTGCCTTTCATCAATACAACTTCTCTTTCTTCTGCCATAGCTTACTCCTCCACTCTTTTACGATACACGGTAATACATCCATCTGGACAGACAATGCCGCACGAGGCACAACCCACACAGGCATCCTCGTTGGCAGCCTCCACATAGGGATAACCGCGCAAATTCACTTTGTTGGCCATTGCGATGACATTCTGAGGACAGGCAATGATGCACAGCTGACATCCCTTGCACCGCTCGGTGTTCACCTCAATAGCGCCTTTCATTTTTGCCATAATATCTAGTTTAATGCATTAAATACTACCATTCTGTTTTCACTGAAAACACTATGCTTCGCTATAAATTGCCTGCAAAGGTACGAAAAAATTGATTAAGTGAACACAAAAGTAATGAATTTCTTTTGTTGAGTATGAAAAAATTATCCAATAGGTGTATAAAATTCCAAAATTATTTCGTTTTCCCAAAATCCTGCCTCCAAATACGCCACCCTATTGCCGCAACAAAAATGCTCATTAACGGACTCAACAGGTTGAAAAAGCAGTAAGGCAGATAGACCAGCGTTGGCACGCCAAGCACGGTCGACTGCGTCATACCACATGTGTTCCATGGGATGAGCACGGAGGTTACAGTAGCTGAGTCTTCACAAGTACGGCTCAGCAGTCTCGACTCGTATCCCTGTTCACGATACACCTCCTTGTAAATATCGGCATTGAGCACTATCGAGATAAACTGATCGCCTGTAGTAATATTGAGGAAAATGCCCGTACCCACTGTCGATGTCACCAGACTCAGTCGCGTACGTATTATTCGGACTATCACCTGCGTCAGGCTCTCTATCATCCTACTGGCCACCATCGCTGCACCAAAGCACATTGCACAAAGGATGAGCCAAATGGTGTTCAGCATTCCAACCATTCCACCTGTCGAAATGAGTTCGTTGAGGGACGCATTGCCTGTGTCAACTGCTGTTGCGCCATAATAAGTGATAGCCAAACCGCGTATCAGTCCCCCTCCTATCTCCATCAGAATATGAGGTTGAAGGATCAGTGCTACAATACCAGCCATCAGCGACGACAGGAAGAGCACGATGAGCGAAGGCATTCTTCGTGCAATAAGCACTCCCGTCAGTAATGGGACGAGCAATGTCCACAAAGAAATGTTGAACTTACGCGACAACCCCTCCGTATATTGAGACACCTGCAACTCTGTTACCTCACCACCTCCCAAACCTGCTATCAAGAAGATAATCAGGGTTATGCAGAAGGTTGGCGTGGTCGTCAACGTCATATAATTGATATGCGTAAAAAGGTCTGTCCCTGTTGCCGATGAAGCCAGAATGGTCGTATCACTCAGCGGCGACATCTTGTCACCGAAATAGGCCCCCGATATAATGGCACCCGCTGTCCACGCCTCCGAAACGCCCAATGCATGTCCAATGCCCAGCAATGCAACCCCTATCGTGGCTATAGTGGTCCAGGAACTGCCAGACAGTAGCGATACCAAGGCACATATGACACACGAGGACACCAGGAAGAATTGCGGCGACATCACTTGCACACCATAATATATCAGCGTAGGCACAATACCACTAATCATCCACGAACCCGACAGCATACCCACGCACAACAGGATCAGCAAGGTAACAGACACCTCGCCCAGCGTCTTCTTGATTTCCGTCTCAAATACACGCCATGAGGTGTGACTGACTGCCTTTGAGATACAGACGCACACCGCCATACCCATCAGCAGGGCTATCTGACTACCACCGTTCAACGAGTCGCTTCCAAACAGCGTAATGACAATGGCCAATAAACCGACCAGCACCACTACTGGGATAGCTGCTATCAACGGATGAGGTAAAGAGGGGCTGTTCATGGATTATACATATCCTTACAGTAGTAGCCCATGATGTCATCGAGCATCCGCTTGGCCTCTACAGCAGGACTGTCAGGGTCAAGCGCTATTGCCTGGATATAACAGTTAATGGCATCGTGCCATTTTGACTCTTTCCGAAAGGCATTACCTTGTTCGTACCACTCTTCTGCAGTCATTTTTACACAATAGGGTCGGTTCCGCTGTGTAATTTTAGCGGTAATATTCCTTTTTGCCTGCAGCAAGCGTGTTCTTCATCAGCGAGCAGATAGTCATGGGGCCTACACCACCAGGAACGGGGGTGATGAAAGAGCATTTGGGAGCAACCTCGTCGAACTTGACATCGCCATTGAGACGGAAACCACTCTTGCGTGTGGCATCTGGTACACGGGTGGTACCTACATCGATGATGACGGCACCTTCCTTTACCATATCAGCTGTGACGAAATCGGGCTGACCAATAGCGGCGATGATGATATCGGCCTCCTGGCATTCCTTCTTCAGCGTCTTGGAGCGCGAGTGACAAACGGTGACAGTAGCGTCGCCATACTGTTTCTGCATCATGAGCTGAGCCATGGGCTTACCTACGATGTTAGAACGTCCCAGAATGACACACTTCTTTCCGCTGGTCTCGATATGATAGCGTTTCAATAGGGTAATAATACCCAATGGAGTAGCAGAGATGAAACAAGGCAGACCGATAGCCATACGACCTACGTTGATGGGATGGAATCCGTCAACATCCTTACGATAGTCAATGGCCTCGATAATCTTCTGCTCGTCGATATGCTTGGGAAGGGGCAACTGGACAATGAAACCATCGATGTCCTCGTCGCGATTCAATCGGTCCACACATTCGAGGAGTTCTTCCTCGGTAATGTCGGCCTCATAGCGGATGAGAGTACTCTTAAAGCCACAAGCCTCACACGCCAGCACCTTATTCTTTACGTAGGTCTCTGACCCACCGTCGTGGCCCACCAATACTGCAGCCAGATGGGGCTGTTTGCCACCACGGGCCATTATCTCTTTCACCTCTTCGGCTATCTCAGCCTTAATGGCCGTTGCCGTTGCTTTTCCGTCAATCAGTTGCATCATTATTAGAATTTAGAATTTCGGCATTCCACCCTTCATTTTCATCGCTGCAGCCATCTGGGCCATTTTGGAATTTCCGCCACCAGCCACCATGCGCATCACTTTGCGAGTCTGGTCAAACTGCTTCATCAGTCGGTTAACCTCCTCTATCTTCGTACCAGAGCCCTTAGCGATACGCTGACGACGGCTCTGATTGATGATGTCGGGATTGGCACGCTCCTTGGGAGTCATCGAATTAATGATAGCCTCGATACCCTTGAAGGCATTGTCGTCGATATCAACATCCTTGAGAGCCTTGCCCACACCAGGAATCATCGATGCAAGGTCTTTGATGTTACCCATCTTCTTGATCTGCTGGATCTGCGCCATGAAGTCATCGAAGTCGAACTTGTTTTTGCGAATCTTCTTCTCCAGACGTTTAGCTTCCTCCTCGTCAAACTGCTCCTGGGCACGCTCTACCAGCGAGACAATATCACCCATTCCCAGAATGCGGTCAGCCATACGCTCAGGATGGAACACGTCGATAGCCTCCATCTTCTCGCCTGTTCCTACAAACTTGATTGGTTTGGTGACTACGGTGCGAATAGAGAGGGCTGCACCACCACGAGTGTCACCATCGAGTTTTGTCAGTACAACACCATCGAAATCGAGTCGGTCGTTGAACTCCTTGGCGGTATTGACAGCATCCTGACCGGTCATGGAGTCGACCACGAAGAGGGTCTCATCAGGATTGACAGCCTCCTTCAGGGTGGCAATCTCATTCATCATCTCCTCATCGACAGCCAGACGACCGGCGGTATCGATGATAACGACGTTATAGTTCTTAGCCTTGGCCTCACGAATCGCATTGTTAGCTATCTCGACTACGTTCTTATTGTCTGGTTCAGAATATACGGGAACGCCTACGCTCTCACCCACTACATGCAACTGCTGAATAGCAGCAGGACGATAGACGTCGCAAGCCACCAGCAGAGGATTCTTATGCTGCTTGTTCTTCAGCATATTGGCCAGCTTACCGCTGAAGGTGGTCTTACCAGAACCCTGCAAGCCAGACATCAGGATGATAGAGGGACGCCCCTCAAGATTCAGCTCCACAGCCTTACCACCCATCAGCTCTGCCAGTTCGTCGTGCACAATCTTGACCATCAACTGACCTGGTTTCACAGCGGTAATGACATTCATACCCATAGCCTTCTGCTTTACGGTATCCGTAAACGTCTTGGCTACCTTGTAGTTGACGTCGGCATCCAACAAAGCGCGACGCACGTCCTTTAGGGTTTCTGCTACGTTAATCTCGGTGATTTTGCCTTCACCTTTCAATATCTTGAACGACCGTTCAAGTCTGTCACTTAAATTCTCAAACATCTTGATTATTTCAATTTACTGATTTTGAGGTGCAAAGGTACTGCAATTTGAGCGAAATACAAAGAAAAAATCCATTTTTCTGTTATTTCATCGGCTTCTTTGTATCGTAGCCATAGACGTGTTTCTGTCCATCCCAAGTGAAGTGGTGACTGATTTCCTCGTCGGTGGCGAGATCATACTCTCTGATGATGAAGTCCTTACCCTTGTGAGGCAGCGCATAGCTATAGAACTCGTGCTTCTTCTGGAATGTGTCAGCAGGACTCTGCTCTGGTGTCATCGTCTCGGTGGCAGGATCGTAGTCATAGAAACAAATGACCTCTATCTCAGGATCGGTAGGACTTCCGATGCAAATAGCGAAAAGGCGATGACCGTTGTCGCGACGCCACACACAACTCGACATATAGTCGCTGTCGGTGCCACCGGAGTCCTCACACATATAACCGTTTTTTCGGTCGACGATGGTCTCGGAGTCGTACTCCTTATCATAGGCGCGAGTGAATTTTGGGTTGGCAGCCTGTCGTAGGATACCCTTCACCACTGGTACTCCCCACACCTCGTTGAAAGCACGTGTCAGCGTGACGACACCAGGGGTCTTGCCGCCCTTTTTCACCTTAATAGGGCGCGAGGCCCATCCCTTTCCCACTTTCACCATCTCATCGTCCTGATAGGTCTCCTGATTGTAGGTTGGTGCATAACGCTGGGCAGTTTTCATCTGCGCCATAGCCTGATGGCAACATAGTGCCATCATCACACATGTAATCAATAGCTGTTTCATATCTTTGGTTCGTTTAGTGATTGATTTCTCTGAGAAAATTCGCAACCGCAATACTGTTGGTTGTAGAACTGGTATTCCTTCAGCAACTGGTTACGACGATCCTGCAGACCACCCTTTCGCCAGTTCTGGGGCCAAAAAAGAGGTGAGAAGTGAGAGGTGAGAGGTAAGAGGTTACTTTCAGACCGTACTGCTTGTTGGGCGAGGAGGCCAGCGCGATTGATTTGCTCGAGATTCTTCCAGCGTGAGGAAGCCAGCGTGGTGGCGAAATAGGGGATGTCCAGTTCCTGTGCCTTCTGGGCCGTCTTTGTGAGACGCAACAGGAAACATTGCTCACAACGGCGACCTCTCTCCGGCTCGTTCTCCAAGCCACAGACGTCCTGCAACCAGCCTTCGTGGTCGTAGTCGCCGTCTATCCACTTAATACCCAGCGACTCCGCATGGCGCTTGCTCTCCTCCTTGCGAATCTCGTATTCCTCAAAGGGAAAGATATTTGGGTTATAATAGAAGATGGTGGGACGCACCTCATGCTGCAATAGCCACTCGACAATAGCCGAGGAGCAGGGAGCACAACAGGCATGAAGCAACAACTCATGCAAGTCCTCTGGCTTTCCAAATTCTGTCTTTTGCCGCATTGATTTCCTGGAATTTTTTCTCAGCAGCCTTGCGAATATCCTCGCCAAGGGCCGATACCTTATCGGGATGATGTTCAAGAGCCAATTTGCGATAGGCCTTCTTCACCTCGTCGTCAGTAGCATTAGGACTGACACCCAGCACCCGATAGGCTGAAGCCAAATCGTCCTTACCCAGACCCATCATCGAGTCAACCTCGTCAGCCGACATACGCATCCATTGGGCGCACTCTTTAAGAGCTGTTATCTCACTCTGAGGCACATTTCCGTCGGCCCTGGCTATCATCACGAGGAAGTTGAGCAGCTGCAGACGCTGTGAATAGTCCATATTGCGGGCTATCTGTTGACAACAATCGGCTACCGTCCGCTTGAACGAAGCAGTTCCTACCCGTTTCTGCTCGTCGAAGAGTTTGCGCAAAATGCCGTCACCTTCCTGTGAGGCCTGTTCACCAAAGTTCTGGCGCAACATCTGACGCACAAATTCCATCTCTGAGTGCATCACTTTCCCATCGGCTTTAATAATATAAGAAGCCAAAACCAACAACGAGAACAGAAAACTGTTGCGCTGACCGTAGTCAGTACGTTGCTGATAACTATTTGCTGCCTGCTGACCGAAGGGATTCTCAAATGTTCCCTGAGAGTCTGGTGTGTTGACGGAATCCATCATCGAGTCGAACACCTTGCCCAACACAATACCTGCCAGAGCCCCCAATGGACCTGCAGTCATCCATCCCAGGAATCCTCCTATCCAAGTTCCAAATGCCATAACTATAAACAATAAATTATGAACTAATATTCATGCCACCATGCCGAAGCGTTCTGCTCTTCACGCTCCAAATCGTCGATCAGGCACTCTGCCAGTTTCACCACTACCTCTTGTGGCACCAGAAAGCGCTGGTCTTCGCTATGTGGATTGATAGAAGCCAGAAAATGAGGAACTTCGCCTTTATAAACCTCCTTCATATGCAGACTGTCAGGAGTGACACCCGAGCAACTGTATGTGATATTTGCAAGGCGATCGCAAAGCTTTACGAAAGGAGCATAGGGCGTTTCGCGAATACCCTTGTAGTATTTCTCCCCTGCCCTTTCCGCACGAGTACGTCCCTTGTCGTTGGTCAGCGCATAGGCTATCTCTGTAGCCATTATCGCTTGCTCCTCCGTCAACATCCCACGTGCTATCTTCATCACGTCGTTATACGTCAGACGCGCATCCTCAATACTATCGTGGTAATAGCCTCCGAAAAACAAAGGTAGGAAATCCTCCTCTTTGACACAAACCAAATGACCATAGTCACGAATACCGTTCACTACCATATCCAGATGATAGCCGTATGGCAGGTCGTCGCCATAGATTTGGTTGACACTCCGATGCAGCTCATGGGCCGATTCTCGGATTCTTTCTATCTCGTTGGCATATTTCTGCATCAATGCCTCAAACGCGTCTCTTTCCATCTTATTTCGCTATTTGAGCACAAAGGTACGAAAAAATCGAGTAAGTGAGAACAAAATAAATACATTTATTATGTCGAACGTGAGATTTTTATCCAATAAGCGAGGAGAAAACCAAATTTTATTTGGATTTTCTAGAGCGTGAATAAAATGGATTTAGTGCTTCTTACGGTCGCAAAGATACATACCAAGGAGTATCAAGACTGTACCCATCAGAAACCAAGGCGTAATCTGTTCTTCGAGAAGCCACCAGGCAAAAATGATGGTGGTGATGGGATTGAAATAGACCCAATTGGTGGCTACTACTGCGCCCAATTTCTTAATCACCCAGTTCCACACCAGAAAACAGAGCATCGAGGCTATAACTCCCAAAAACAGCAGATTCCAAATCACCTGTGGTTTCAGCAACACCTCCAGCGATGGAAAGCCTGGCTGTATCAGGTAATAGGGAATGATGGTGACAAGTCCGTAGAAGAATACTTTGCGTGTGGTGAACAACGTGCTATAGCGATCTGAAACGGCCTTCATCAACAGCGAATAGAGTGCCCAACAGAGACATGCGCTGAAGGCCAGCAAGTCGCCCAGAGGCGAGAGATGCAATACGAAATGGCCGTTGAGCACGACCACCACCATACCCATACAGGCAAGGACAGATCCCAACACCTGTATACTGGAGAAACGCTCCGTATGCCGATAAAACAAAGCGACCAGCAACATGGCAAAGAGAGGACATGAACAGACGATTAACGAGGTATTAGTCGCTGTCGTATAAAGCATCGCCGCATTCTCTGTCAGGAAATAAACAGAGCCTCCCGTAATGCCCAGGAGGAGCATCAGCAACTCATCCTTCCACGAGTCGGCTATCCATTTGCGCTTGTTATGACTCTTGTCGCCTACTAACTGAGGAGGAACTGCTATCAGCAACACATAGGCTATGATGAAGCGGAGTGTAAAAATCTGTGCAGGCGACAAGCCTTCCAGGAGCAGCATCTTCGTAAAAACGAAAGTGCTGCCCCAGATAGCGACTGTCAGAAAAGCCACCAGATGATACAATTTCCTGTTCATATTTTCACATGAGATTCCAGAAGTCAGGAAAGAACATTTTTACGAATCTTGGTCAGATAGCCCTTCATACCCTCAGCATCCTTCTGGTCTATAATCTCGAGCAGTTCCTTCAACTCCGTACGAATCTGCGACACCTGGTCGTGGGTGTAGGGGTTAAAGAGGATTTCCTGCAACAGATAGTCATCTTCATTAAGCACACCCTTAGCAATACGCATGTGCCGCTTGAAAGTAGTACCAGGCGCATCCTGATGCTTCATGACAGCTGCAAAGACGAAGGTGGAGACGAACGGTATACTCAGAGAATAAGCCACCGTCTTATCGTGCTCCTCGAAGGTATACTCATAGATATTGAGTCCCAGTTTTTGATAGAGGTCCTTGAAGAAAATACGACCCATATAATCGCCCTCGCTGATAATGATGGCATTCTCCTCGGAGAGCTGGTGCAGATTGGCAAACGTAGGACCGAACATCGGGTGGGTTGACACATAGCGCATACCCGTCTGCTCGTAGAATTCCTTCAAGTCGGTCTTCACCGAGGCAATATCGCTGATAATACACTCCTTCGGGAGATAAGGAATCACTTCCTTAAACACGGGTATGGTATACTTCAACGTGACGGCATTGATGACGAGTTCAGGTGCAAAACCCCTGATTTCCTCCATATCCGTAAAACGCTGACAATTATAGGTAAAACGCATGCGCTTGGGGTCTTTTTCGAAAACAGCCACCTCATGGTCGAAACTCAACAGGTCGATGAAGAAACTACCCATCTTGCCTGCTCCTAATACCAATATTTTCATAAAATTTTATTTTATGCATCATCGGCTGCACCTCAGCATAAAGCACGCTTTCTGCATTCGGTTTGCACGATAATTCATTTTACTTATTAATGATTTCAATTTGTTGACGAACACTCTCTTCATGGATATTCTCGAAGACATGAGCGACAAATTCAGGCCCCATACCCAAGAGCGAACCCTGGGCACCACGCTTGTCGAGAATCTCGTTGTAGCGCGAGGTCTGCAATACCGTCATATTGTGTTCTTTCTTGTAATGACCTATCTCACGACATACGCGCATACGCTTAGCCAGCAGTTCCATCAGCTGGTTGTCGAGCTCGTCAATCTGTTTGCGCAGAGTGGTAATACCCTCCGTGGTGGTGTGCTCATCACGAATCACGAGCAGCGAGAGGATATAGTCAAGCACATCGGGAGTCACCTGTTGCTTGGCATCACTCCATGCTTTGTCTGGATCACAATGGCTCTCCACAATCAGACCATCGAAACCAAGGTCCATGGCCTGCTGACAGAGAGGAGCTATCAGTTCTCTCCTACCCCCAATGTGTGAGGGGTCGTTGATGATAGGCAGTTCTGGAATCCGACGATGCAGCTCAATGGGAATCTGCCACATCGGCATGTTACGATATATCTTCTTGTCGTAACTGGAGAAACCACGATGGATGGCAGCCATCCGCTTCACACCAGCCTGATTGAGACGCTCCATCGCACCGATCCACAACTCCAGGTCAGGATTCACGGGATTCTTCACCATGACAGGGATATCCACACCCTTCAGCGAATCAGCCAAAGCCTGCATCGCAAAGGGATTGGCCGTCGTACGGGCACCAATCCACAGTATGTCGATACCGTATTTCAGACAGAGTTCCACGTGCTCTGGAGTAGCTACCTCAGTTGCCACCAGCATCTTGGTCTCCTCCTTCACTTGTTTCAGCCATACCAAAGCTGGTTCACCATGTCCCTCGAAGCCGCCTGGCTTGGTACGAGGCTTCCATACGCCTGCACGGAAGTTATGGCAGCCAAACATCGCCAACTGCTTGGCTGTGGTCATCACTTGCTCCTCACTCTCAGCACTGCAGGGACCTGCAATCACGAAGGGGCGTTCGTTGTCACTCGGAAGTTTCAAAGGTTCTAATTCAAGTTCCATAATTATATTGCTTTTTTGATTCTTTCTAATGCCTGTTGTATCTTTTCTTCTTTCGCACAGAGCGAGATGCGGATATAGCGCTCGCCATTGCTGCCGAAAATGAAGCCTGGGGTGATGAATACGCGGGCCTCATGCAGTATCTTTTCCGTCAGGTCTTCCACGTTCTTGTAATGAGCAGGTATCTTGCCCCAAAGGAACATACCTACCTGATTCTTATCGTAGGTACAGCCCAGCACATCCATAATCTGCTCGGCATATTTCCTGCGACGACCGTATGTATCGATATTGGCCACACGATGCCATTCGTCACTGTTCTTGTAAGCCTCAGCTGCTGCCAGCTGGATACCACGGAACGTACCACTCTCGATATTCGACTGCACCTTAAGTATCCATGAGATAAACTCGGCATTCGTGGCACACATCCCCACACGCCAACCAGGCATGTTGTGACTCTTCGACATGGAGTTGAACTCGATACAGCAATCCTTGGCTCCAGGTATCTGCAGGATGGAGAGATGCTCCTCGTTGAGGATAAAGCTATATGGATTGTCGTTGACAACGACGATGCTGTGTTCCCTTGCAAACTTCACCAAACGCTCGTAGGTCTCTCGCTGAGCACGCCCGCCAGTAGGCATGTTGGGATAGTTGGTCCAGAGCAATTTACAATTTGACGATTTACTCTTTACGATTTCCTCCAGCTGGTCGAAGTCAGGTTGCCATCCTTTGTCCTCACGCAGGTTGTAGTTCACAATCTTCGCACCCAGTATCTTACTTAAAGAGGTATAGGTGGGATAGCCGGGATTAGGCACCAGTACCCCGTCACCAGGATTCACGAAAGCGAGAGTGACGTGCAGGATTCCCTCTTTCGAGCCAATCAGTGGGAGGAGTTCGCTCTTGGCATCCAAATCGACATTATACCACCGCTTATAGAAGCCGGCCATCGCCTCGCGCAACTCTGGAGTGCCCTGTGTGGGCTGATAGCCATGAGCTCCCGGCTGACGGGCCACCTCACAGAGCTTCTCGATGGTCTGTTCCGAGGGAGGCATATCCGGACTGCCAATAGCCAGGCTGATGATGTCCTTACCTTCGGCATTCAGCTGTGCCACTTCCTTCAATTTCCTACTGAAATAGTACTCCTGTACTAAACTCAATCTTTCTGCTGGCTGTATCTTGCTAATCATAATTTAAAATTTCTAATTTCTAATTCCTAATTTCTAATTCGTCTGTTTCCCGTCCTTGTATTCTCCCAAAATCTTAAAGTCTTTGGTGAGTGGGATGATGGCATCTATCGACTGTCGGTATCGCGTCAGGTCGTCGTACATTACATCCACGTAGAACAGATATTCCCATTCGCGTCCGATGATGGGCAACGACTGGATCTTCGTCAGATTAATCTTGTAGAACGAGAGAATGGCGAGTACATGACTGAGCGACCCCTCTTCGTGAGGCAATGAGAAAACGATGCTTGCCTTGTTGGCCTCAGTCAGAGGGCGCAACAGGTCAGCCTTGTTGGGATTCGACACAACGAGGAAACGGGTGAAGTTATGCTTGTTGTCCTCGATATGGTTCTCCAACACCTTCAGCCCATAATGGCGAGCCGCATCAGCATGACAGATAGCAGCCCATCCGCGATGCTGTCCTTCAGCAATCATCTTGGCCGAACCTGCCGTATCCTCTGCCTCTACATTCTTCATCGTGGGGTGCTGGGCCAGGAAACCTCGACATTGCATGAGGGCAACGGGGTGAGAATGAATCTCTGTGATGGTGTCCCAGTCGTCGTCTGGTAAGCAACAGATACAGTGCGAGATGTGCAGTTTGTGCTCTCCTACAATGGTGGTACCCGAGTCGCGCAACAGCTCGTAGTTGTGCAACAGACTGCCTGCTATCGTATTCTCGATAGCCAGCATGCCGATGGCTGTCGGATCTTGCTTGATATTTTGGAACACCTGCTCGAAGGTTGAACAGCAGATCAGCTGTATCTGTTCACCCTCAAAATACAGATGTGCCGCGATGTCGTGGAACGATCCTATCAGTCCTTGTATTGCGATTCTCTTCATCTAATCAATTTACTATTTGACGATTTACTATTTACTATTTATTTGTCTGTTCTATTAAAAAAACTCCGCTTTCACTGGTTTGTGAAGCGGAGCCTTATTTCAATTTTTCAATTCTTCAATTCTTTAATCTTACATACGGTCTTCCGCTTCACAGGTGGCTGCAAAGTAAAAATAATATCCGTAAAAGTAAGCGTTCGTATTCAACATTTTTCTCGTAATTTTTTCTTACTGGGTGCAAAAGTATAGCTTTTTCTGTAATTACGCAAACATTTTGAAAGAAAAATCAAAAAAATATTATAATTTTGCCACCGATATGGAGAAAAAGACCTTTGCCATACTGGGTATGATGTGTGCAGGATGTGCTGCCAACGTGGAGAAACGACTCTCGCAGACGGAGGGCGTTCTCTCTGCTGCTGTCAACCTGCCCGCCCGTACGGCATTGGTGGAATACGACGAACAGACAACTACTCCGGAGCAGATGCAGGCTTCGCTGGCTGCTATCGGCTACGATATGGTGGTCGAGCAGGATCGTAATGTGGAGGCCATCGAGCGCCACGCTTACCTGTCGCTGCGCAAAAAGGTCATCCTCTCGTGGATTTTCGCCCTGCTGGTCATGGCCCTATCCATGCAGTATATAAATATAGGTTCGCGTGACGTGGCCAACCAGACGATGCTGATCATCTCTCTGCTGAACATCCTGTATTGCGGACGACAGTTCTACGTCAATGCTGTACGTCAACTGCTGCATGCCTCTGCCAATATGGATACGCTGGTGGCGCTCTCTACGGCCATCTCTTTCCTGTTCAGCGCGTTCAACACCTTTTGGGGTGACCAGTACTGGGGTGCCAGAGGAATGGAGTGGCACACCTATTTCGATGCCTCTGTGATGATTATCACCTTCGTACTGACAGGGCGGCTGTTGGAGGAACGCGCCAAGCACGGCACCGCTTCTTCCATCCGGTCGCTGATGGGATTGCAAGCCAAGACAGCCCACCTCATCGATGCTGGCAAAGTGGTTGAAGTCCCCTTGTCGGCTCTTCAGCCCGGTGATACCATCGAGGTCCGTCCTGGTGAGAAAATCCCTGTCGACGGCACGATTGTAGGCTCTGCCATCGCCCATATCGACGAGTCGGCCATGACGGGTGAGTCGGTAGCTGTCGAGAAGCATGCCGGCGACAAGGTATTAGCTGGTACGATAGTGCTCGACGACACTTTCCGTTTCAAGGCAGAGGAAGTGGGACAGAAGACCGTTCTGGCCAATATGATACGGATGGTGCAGGAGGCACAAGGCTCGAAAGCGCCCGTTCAACGGGTGGTCGACAGGATTGCCCTGATTTTCGTCCCTGCTGTGACAGCGGTAGCCCTTCTCACCTTCCTGTGCTGGTATCTGATAGGCGGACAGACCTACCTGCCCCAGGCTGTCCTCTCTGCTGTCAGCGTGTTGGTGATAGCGTGTCCCTGCGCCATGGGACTGGCCACCCCCACGGCTCTGATGGTAGGTATCGGAAAAGCCGCCGAGAAAAACATCCTCATCAAGGATGCCACAGCCCTGGAGCAACTGCGTCAGGTAGATGCGATGGTAGTGGACAAGACAGGCACGCTGACGGAAAAATCAGCATCCGCGAATGAGCAACTCAAGCCACATACACAAGAGGCTATCGGGCAACTGCATCAACAAGGTATTGACATCTACCTGATGAGTGGCGACAAAGAGGAGCGCGTAGCCCCCATCGCCCAGGAGGCACATATCACGCATTATCGCTCACAGGTGATGCCACAGGACAAGGAAGACCTCGTTCGCCAGTTGCAGTCACAAGGCAAGCATGTGGCCATGGTGGGCGACGGCATCAACGACTCACAGGCATTGGCTGCTGCCGATGTCAGTATTGCTATGGGAAAGGGAACCGACGTAGCCATGGATGTGGCACAGGTCACGCTGATGGGCTCCGACCTCCGTCGTATTCCTGAGGCCATCGGTCTGTCGAAACAAACCGTCAATATGATTCACCAGAACCTGTTCTGGGCGTTCATCTATAACATCATCTGCATTCCCCTGGCTGCCGGCCTACCCTATCTCTTCGGGCTGCATTGGCAGATTACCCCGATGTGGGCCTCAGCCCTGATGGCTTTCTCCAGCGTCAGCGTGGTGTTGAATAGTCTGAGATTAAAATTCAAATAAAAGATATGGAACGAAAAGAGATTACTTTCGACTCATTTGTACGAGGTGCCCTGGTGGTACTGGGTTTTGTAGGAGCATATTTGTTGCTCGATCGCCTGAGTGGCGTGTTGCTACCCTTCTTCCTGGCGTGGCTGATAGCCTATCTGCTGTTCCCGCTGGTGAAGTTCTACCAATATCGCTGCAAACTGCGCTTTCGCGTGATAGCCGTCGTCTGCACCTTCATCACAGTAGCCATCGTCCTTACAGGCGTTTTCTGGATGATGATACCCCCTCTCGTCGAAGAGTTTATTCGCGTGAAAGACATGCTGATAGAATATGTCACCAAAGACTC
>RHMF01000996.1_pt1 | contig 14794 bp, 12 predicted proteins | sample 5365151 | NCBI WGS metagenome assembly RHMF01 (sample SAMN10266501, study PRJNA497801) | feces metagenome | isolation source: feces | host: Bos taurus | place: China: Prairie of Fairy Mountain | collected 2017-08-14 | reverse complement strand
TCGTTGACGGAGAAGTTGAATTCGCCGGTGACGGGGTTGACGGAGCCGCCGCCCATGGAGGCAGCGTACAGACCGTACTCAATGGAGGCGATGATGTCCTCGTTCTTGTCCTCGCCGGCAGCGATGTAGGTGTTGGTCATACGGCTGGTGGGGGTGTAGGCGTAGCTTTGACGGCGGGAAGAGCCAGTGGAAGCCATACCCATACGGCGGCCGTTGAACTTATCGATCATGTAGCTCTTCAGAACGCCCTTCTCGATCAGCACATTGCGCTGGGCGGGAGTGCCCTCGTCGTCGATGTTGATGGAGCCCCAGGCATTGGGGATGGTGCCGTCGTCGATGGCAGTAACCTTCTCGTTGGCGATCTTCTCACCCAGCTTGCCGGCAAAGACGGACTGGCCGTAGGCAACGCTGGATGCCTCCAGGCCATGGCCGCAGGCCTCGTGGAAAATGACGCCGCCGAAGCCGTTTTCAATGGCAACGGGCATCACACCTGCGGGGCAGTAGCCGGCACCGGCCATGGTGACAGCCTGCTTGGCAGCCTTCAGGCCAATGTCCTTGGGGTCGATGGTGTCAAACATCTCCAGACCCATGCGGCGTCCGGGAGAGCAGGAGCCGGTCTGGCTGCCCATGCCCTTGTCGGCCACAGCGGAGATGGCCATACGGGTGCGGATCTGACGATCCTGGGTATACAGGCCCTCGGTGGAGGCGATGAGGATGCTGTGGTCCACTTCGGCCAGATTGCCGGTGACCTGAGCGATGCACTCGTCATACTCCTTGGCGGCAAAATAGCCGGACTTCAGCAGATCCACCTTTTCCCGGTTGGCAACGGAGGAAGGAACGATCTTCACGGGATGGATGTCACCGAAAATGCGCTCCTTCAGCACGATGTCGATCTGGGCAGTGCCCTGGCCCAGTGCCTCAGCGGCAGACTCGGCGCAGCGCAGCAGGCCGCTCTCGCTCATGTCCACAGTGGAGGCCATGACACTGCGCAGGCCCTTGTACACACGGACAGAAGCACCGGTAACGACAGTATCATTGACACCGTCGACCTTGTTGGCGATCATGCTGATGGCGTGGTTTACGGTATGCTCCGCGAAAATTTCCGCGTAGTCAGCACCGGTGGATACTGCTTTTTGCAGCACCCGCTGGCAAATTTCTCTGGAAATCATAGGCAATGCTCCTTTTATTTATAATAATAGACTTATCGTAACACATCGTTCATAAATATGCAATCATAAAATATAAATTTCAGCCCCGGAGCTTCTGCTCCGGGGCTGGTAAATGCCTTTAGAATCTGCACTTTTCGGCGATGTAGTTCTTCAGCTCGGCAATGGGGATACGGACCTGCTCCATGGTATCACGGTCACGGACGGTGACACAGTTGTCAGCAGGGGTATTCTCGTCGCCCACGGTCTCGAAGTCCACGGTGATGCACAGAGGAGTGCCGATCTCGTCCTCACGGCGGTAACGCTTGCCGATGGAGCCGGCATCGTCAAAGTCCACCATGAAGTCCTTCTTCAGCTCCTTGTAGATCTCCTCAGCCTTGGGGCTCAGCTTCTTGGACAGAGGCAGGACCGCAGCCTTGAAGGGAGCCAGAGCAGGATGCAGTCGCAGCACGGTGCGGATGTCGGGATTGCCCTTCTTGTCCATGCCGACGACTTCCTCATCGTAAGCTTCGCACAGGAAAGCAAGGGCCACACGATCGCAGCCCAGGGAAGGCTCGATGACGTAGGGAATGTAGTGCTCGTTGCGCTCCTGATCGTAGTACTCCAGGCTCTTGCCGGAGGCCTCCTGATGGCGGCCCAGGTCGTAGTTGGTACGGTCGGCAATGCCCCACAGCTCACCCCAGCCGGAGCCGAAGGGGAACTGGTACTCAATGTCGGTGGTGGCGCGGGAGTAGAAGGCCAGCTCAGCGGGGTCATGGTCACGCAGGCGCAGGGACTCTTCCTTGATGCCCAGAGAAAGCAGCCAGTTCTTGCAGAAATCCTTCCAGTAAGCAAACCACTCCAGGTCGGGGCTGGCAGAAGAACTCGCACTCCATCTGCTCGAACTCACGGGTACGGAAGGTGAAGTTGCCGGGGGTGATCTCGTTGCGGAAGGCCTTGCCCACCTGGCAGACACCGAAGGGCAGCTTGCGGCGGGTGGTGCGCTGGATGTTGGCGAAGTTGACGAAGATACCCTGGGCAGTCTCAGGACGCAGATAGGCGATGGAGGAGGAGTCCTCGGTGACACCGATCTTGGTCTGGAACATCAGGTTGAAGTTGCGGATGGAGGTGAAGTGGTGCTTGCCGCAGGTGGGGCAGACCACATCCTCGTGATCCTGGATGAAATCGTTCATCTGATCGGTGGTCATGGCGTCCACATTCACGCCGGCGGCGGAGGGAGCAGCCTCGATGAGCTTATCGGCGCGCTGACGGCTGCCGCAGCCCTTGCAGTCCACCAGAGGATCGGAGAAGGAGCCCACGTGGCCGGTGGTGATCCAGGTCTGGGGATTCATGATGATGGCGGCATCCAGGCCCACGTTGTAGTCAGATTCCTGGACGAACTTCTTCAGCCAGGCCTTCTTGACGTTGTTCTTGAACTCCACACCCAGAGGGCCGTAGTCCCAGGAGTTGGCCAGGCCGCCGTAAATTTCAGAGCCGGCATATACATAACCTCTGTTCTTGCAGAGATTTACGATCATTTCCAAAGTCTTTTCGCTGTTCTTCATGGTTTTTCCTCCAAAACCGGATAATTTTTTCGAAGATAATTCATTATACCCAATCCAGGGTTGTAAATCAAGGGGATTGTTTAATTTTGTGACTGCTGCTCCATCTGTTTTCTCTGCAGATCGGGATGCATGCCCTTTTCCTCGCACCGGCGCTCCTCGCCCAAATCGGAGATCATGGTCTCATACACCAGCTGAGAGATCTCCTGGGTGGACAGGCCCTCCAGGCGTTCCGTGGAGATCACATCCACCAGATGCACCGTCACTTCGGACGAACGGAGTTTGACCAGCCGGGACAGAGATTCGGCAGTGTCCCGGATCGTGCAGACCACAATGGGAATGCCGGTCTTCTGGGCGATCTTGAAGGCGCCGCTGCGGAACTGACGCAGGCGTCCGTCCAGGCTCACATAACCCTCGGGGAACAGACCGATCACCGCGTCGTCCTCCCGCACCAGCTGGATGCAGCGGATGATGGACTTCAGCGCCTCCCGGTCATTTTCCCGGTTGATCAGCGGGCAGCGCAGCTTATGCATCAGCGAGCCCACAAAGGGCATGGTCTGATTTTCCCGCTTGGATACAAATACGATCTTCTTTTTGTAGAAATAGCGCATCAGGATCACCGGATCCAAATTGCTCAGGTGATTGCACACCAGCAGCAACGGGCCCTCAGCCGGGATCTTCTCCAAACCCTGGGTGTGGATCTTCAGCCGCAGCAGCGGTAACACCGACTGGATATACACGCCCAGCATCACCCGGTGGAAGGGGCTGTCCTTTTCCTGGGGTTTCTTCCGGTCCACCAAAGCGCAAACCACCACAAAAAACAAAAATGCCAGGATCAGCTGACCCAGGAAGCTTCCCACCAGCGTCAGCAGCGCGCCTATATATTTGCCGGTCAGCGCCACGGCTGCAGCCGAAAGCACACTGACGGCGATCATAATGATCAGTAACATCCCTATTTTCTCCTTTCGGATCAAAAAAGTTACTATCCATTATACACCTTTTCTTTGCCGGAAACAAGCATAATTTCCCAAATCAAGGAATTTTTATAAAATGGTGGAATTTTGCTGCATATGCTGATATAATAATAGAGATTATGCATTTTTTCACGAAAGGAACGGATCTCATGTCCTCCTCTTCCGCTGCGCCCTGGCTGCGCTTTTACGGGGATACACCCGCCACCATCGACTATCCGGATATGACCATGTATCAGCTCCTGGCGGAGACTGCACAGAAGTATCCCAAATATATCGCCTATATCTTCCAGGGCAAAAAGACTACCTATGCCCAATTTATGCAGCGGATCGACTCTGCCGCCCAGGGCCTGTACCACATGGGCATCCGCAAGGGAGATAAGGTCACCGTCTGTATGCCCAACTGCCCCCAGGCGCTGGATTGTTTTTATGCCCTGAACCGGCTGGGCGCGGTAGCCAACATGATCCACCCCCTGTCCGCGCCCCAGGAGATCGCCTTTTATTTAAATGTATCCCGGTCCAAGGCCATTTTGACCCTGGATCAGTTCTATGAGAAGGTGGCATCCGTCATCTCCCAATCCCCGGATCCGGATTGCCGCATTCTGATCGCCAAAATCGCAGACGAGCTGCCCTTTCCTTTGAATCTTCTGTATCCCCTGACCAAAGCCGGCCGCCATCCCCTGCCCAAAACCGGCTACACCCTGTGGTCTGATCTGATCAGAAGAGCGGCCGCCTTGCCCGCCCACGACGGAAGCGCCGGCGACTGCGCCGTGATCCTCTACTCCGGCGGCACCACCGGCACCAGCAAGGGCATCTGCCTCAGCCACCGCAATTTCAATGCGCTGGCCCTGCAGACCATCGCTGCCTCCGGCTACAGGAGCATCGCGGGCATGAAAATGCTGTCGGTCATGCCTATTTTCCACGGCTTCGGCCTGGGCATCGGCATCCACACTGCCCTCATCGGCGGCGCCAGCTGCATTCTGGTGCCCCAGTTCAACATCAAAACCTATGCCAATATTCTGGTCCGGCAAAAACCGGACTTCATCCCCGGCGTTCCCACGCTGTTTGAGGCGCTGCTGCGCTCGGACAAGCTGGAGGGCGCTGACCTTTCCTTCCTGAAAGGCATTTTCTGCGGAGGCGACAGTCTGTCTCCGGAACTGAAGAAGAAGGTGGATGCCTTCCTGCGCCGTCACAACTGCCCGGAGCAGATCCGGGAAGGCTACGGCACCACCGAGTGTGTCACCGCCTCCTGCCTGACACCCAAGGCGTATGCCCGGGAGGGCTCCATCGGCGTTCCCTATCCCGATACCTATTATAAAATCGTCACGCCCGGCACCACCGAAGCGCTCTGTCCTCTGACCGAGGGAGAGATCTGCGTGTCCGGTCCCACCGTCATGCTGGGGTATCTGGACGAAGCGGAAGAAACCGCCCAGACTTTGAAGACCCACAGCGACGGAAAAATCTGGCTCCACACCGGAGACCTGGGTTTTATGGACAGCGACGGCTTTGTGTATTTCAAACAGCGCCTGAAACGGATGATCATCTCCTCCGGCTACAACATCTACCCTTCCCAGCTGGAAAACATCATCGACCGCCACGAAAAAGTGCTGCTGTCCTGCTGCATCGGCATCCCCGACGACTATCGGGGCCAGCGGATCCGGGCCTATGTGGTGCCCATGCCCGGCATGGAACCCTCGGAAGCATTGAAGCAGGAGATCCTGAATCACTGCGCCCGGCACATTGCCCGCTACGCCATGCCCCGGGAGATCCTGTTCCGCACAGAGCTGCCCAAAACCCTGGTGGGCAAGGTGGCCTACCGGGCGCTGGAGGAAGAGGCGGCAAAGGAGGAAACTCTATGAAAAAACGCATTTGGGAGTTGGATGCCCTGCGGGGACTTTGTGTCCTTGGCATGGTGGTGATCCACTTTATCTATGATCTGAAGGACACCTACCGGATCATCAGCTGGGAAGCCCCGGCTGTCTACCAGTTCGTGCAGGACTGGGGCGGTGTGCTGTTTCTATTAATCTCCGGCATTTCCATCACCCTTGGAAAACACCACATCAAGCGGGGCTTGGTGGTCTTCTGCGCCGGTCTGCTGGTCAGCGCCGTCACCTACGGCATGTACCGCTACGGTTTTTCCAGGCGCATCATCATCTATTTCGGTGTGCTGCACTGCCTGGGCGTGTGCATGCTGCTGTGGGGCATTTTCCGCCGTCTGCCCACCTGGGCGCTGCTGGCATCGGGCCTGATGCTGGTTGGCGGAGGCTTTTGGCTGGATGCCCTGCCTCCGGTGGATTTCCCCTGGCTGATGCCCCTGGGCCTGGTGTACCATGGCTTTACCAGCGCCGACTATTTTCCGCTGCTGCCTCATTTTGGCTTTTTCCTGGTGGGCGCCTTTTTGGGCCGCACTCTGTACCGGGACAAGACCACGCTGCTGCCCAAGGTCCGGGATTCGGCGCTGCCCATCCGTTTCCTCAGCTTCTGCGGCCGCCAATCTCTTTGGATCTATCTGCTGCATCAGCCCATTCTCACCGGCATTTGCTGGCTGCTGATGCTGTAATCAGGAGGAATGACTATGAAAAAACTACTGCGCTATGCTGACGGCCTGGTGCTGATGGCCGGTGCCCTGGCCATGATGCTGCGAATCTGGCTGCTGCGGCTGGGTCCGGATGCCAAGGGACTGTATCCGGCCAATCACGCTTCCACGATCCTGCTGATCATTCTGTCTTTTGGCATTTTGATCTTCTTTTATCTGCTCAGCCGTCATGCCGGCGGAAACCGCAATTATCAGGCCAATTTCCCCGCCTCCATCATCGGCGCCCTGGGCATGGCCCTGGCCGCGCTGGGCATTGCCTGGTACAGCCTGACCCTGCTGGAAGCACGGGATGGCTTCCTTTGCGTCCTCACCGGCCTGCTGGGTTTGCTGACCGGCATCGGTTTGCTCATCGGCGCCCTGCTGCGCCATGCCGGCAAGCGGCCCCATTACTTTGTCTATCTGCTGCCCTGCCTGTTCTTTGCCCTGCGGCTGTTCTACATTGGCAAAACCCTGGGTGATGAACCGGAGGCCACACGCTATATGCTCGCCTTCCTGGCTTCCATCGCCATGATCCCCACCTTCTACCAGTTCTGGGGATTCTGCGTAGGCGACGGCAACCGCAGAAATTGTCTGTTCTGGAGTCTGCTCACCGCCTTCTTGTCCCTGGCAGCCGTTCCTGCCAACGAGCATTGGCAGCTGTACATGTCCGTGGCGCTGTGGTTGGTAACCGGTCTGCCGGCGCTGCAGTATCTGCCCCGGCGTCATGCCCCCATGGAGCCGCTGGATACAGCCGAGGCCGAGCCCGAACCGGAAGCCACCGAGGATGTGCCTCCGCAGATGCCACAGGAGCCTGCGCCTTCTGACGCACCTGCCGCGGAGACCGCACCTGTTGTAGAAGCAGAATCCGTGAGCGCACCTGCCGCGGAAGAAGAATTTGACCCGGACGCCTTCCTGGAGGAGCTGTTCCGGGAGATCGACCGGAAGCTGGAGGATGACCAGCTGAAATAAACTGGGAAAGGAGTGGCTCCATGGATCTGCCGGCAGAAGTTCAATACTGTATACAGCGCCTGGAGGACGCCGGTTTCAGCGCCTATGCCGTAGGCGGCTGTGTGCGGGATGCCCTGCTGGGGCTGATCCCGCAGGACTATGATCTGTGTACCTCTGCCACTCCGGCACAGCTGCGGCAGCTGTTTTCCGACCACCAGCTGGTGCTGGCAGGAGAAAAGCACGGCACCGTGGGTGTGGTCATGGGACACCGGGTGTATGAGATCACCACCTTCCGCACCGAAGGCAGCTATGGCGACAGCCGCCATCCGGATTGGGTGGAATTCGTAACCGACATTGAGGCCGACCTTGCCCGACGGGATTTTACCGTCAATGCCATGGCCTATTCCCCCACCCGGGGATTTGCCGATCCCTTTGGCGGCCGGCAGGATCTGGATCATAGGATCCTTCGGGCCGTAGGCCAGCCACGGAAGCGTTTTTCCGAGGATGCCCTGCGGATCCTGCGGGGCGTGCGCTTTGCCGCCCGCTATCAGTTGATTCCTGAAAACGACACAGAAAAAGCCATGACCGACCTTTCCCCGCTGCTGGATCAGCTGGCCCGGGAACGGGTCTTTGAGGAGCTGAGTAAGCTCCTGCTTTGCACCGACGCCCACTGTCTGTGCCGCTTCGCCCCCGTTTTGGCCCAGGCAATCCCGGAGTTGGCCGCCACCGTCGGCTTTGATCAAAAAAGCCGCCACCACAGCTATGATGTTTTCACCCATACCGCGTATGTGGTAGAAGGTGTTCCCAATGCGCTTCCCCTGCGCTGGGCCGCCCTGCTGCATGACGTGGGCAAGCCCGCCACCTTCCATACAGACGAAACCGGCGAAGGCCATTTCTACGGCCACGCACAACTGAGTGCGGACATGGCCGATGCCATTTTGCGGCGGCTGAAAGCGCCCACCGCCCTGCGGGAGCAGGTGGTGCAACTGATCCGTCTGCACATGACCAAGCTGGAGCCCCAGCGCAAGGCCGTCCGTCGTTGGCTCAGCCGGCTTGGCTTTGACGGTCTGACCCAGCTTCTGCAGCTGCAGGCAGCGGACATGGGCAGCAAAGGCACGGAAAAACCTGGCGAAATGGCCCAATTTGCCCAGTTGAGGCAACTGATGCAGCAGCTGCAGGCAGAAAACGCCTGCCTGACCGTCCGGGATCTGGCCCTCAACGGCCATGATCTGATGGCGCTGGGCTACACCGGCCCTGCCATTGGCCTTCTGCAGCGGAAACTGCTGGAACTGGTGCTGGATGAATGTGTACCCAACGAAAAAGCTGCCCTGCAAGCTGCCTTGCAGCAGATGCCTCTGTAGGGGAGCACCAACCACCCACGGAGGTGCCTCTATGAAAAAACTACTTTCCATTTGTTTGCTGTTGGCCTTATTGCTGACCCTCACCGGCTGTCCGCCTCAGGACAAGAACGAACCGCCTCAGGACAGCGGCTATCTGAAGGTCCACTACATCGACGTCGGCCAGGCCGATTGCGCCCTCATCGAATGCAACGGCGAATTTGTCCTCATTGACGGAGGCAACGTGGCCGACTCTTCCCTGGTGGTCAGCTATCTGCAGCGCCAGGGCGTCACAGAGCTGCTGGCAGTGATCTGCTCCCATGCCCACGAGGACCATGTGGGCGGCCTGCCCGGTGTGCTGGCGGTGTTCCGCACCTACCATGTCTACGCCCCCACCCGCACCTACAGCTCCGACTGTTTCGACGATTTCCTTCATTACACCGACCAGCAGGAGCTGGAGGTGGCCATCCCGGAGCCTGGCGATTATTTATCCTTCGGCGGCGCCACCCTGTCCTTCCTGGGCCCGGTGCAAAGCTATGCCGACCCCAATAACACCTCCCTGGTGGTACGCATCGACTACGGCGAGACCTCCTTCCTCTTCACCGGTGACATGGAGGTGCAGGCAGAAGACGATATGCTGGATCACTGGGGCGAGGGCTACGACTGGCACGTGGATGTGCTGAAGGTTGGCCATCACGGCTCCGAAACCTCCACCGGCTACCGCTTCCTGCGGGCCGTGATGCCTGCCTACGGCATCATCTCCGTGGGCAAGGACAATTCCTACGGCCATCCCCATGAGCTTCCCCTGTCCCGCCTGGAGCAGGCTGGCGTTACGCTGTACCGCACGGATCTGCTGGGCACCATCCTGGCCACCTCTGACGGAAGCAGGATCCAATTCACCTGGGAAAAGACCCAGGGCGCGCCTTCCGTTCCCCCCACCGTAAATCCCACTGCGCCGGTATCCGTTTACATTGGCAACAAGAATTCCAAAGTGCTGCACAAGCCCCACTGTTCCAGCCTGCCATCGGAAGAAAACCAGGTGGAATTTGACGATTACGACGAGGCCATCGAGGCCGGCTACCGGCCCTGCAGCCGGTGTATGGGGTGAGCCATGGCAGAATTCCGACTGGAGATCGCAGGCTGCGTGGGTCATATCACCTCGCTGTTTGACTCCACGCCCCACTATTTTTCCAAATATCTGACGGACGCGCCGGCTGATTTTTCCGCCATGGTCCGGCCGGAGGATCTTGTTTTTGAGCAGGACGAACTGGACCGGGAAGCCAGGGAGGAAGGCTTCAAGCGGCGGCAGTTTACCGATCCGTTTTTGGAGCGGGCCGCCATTCAGCGCGCCTTTGCAAACTTTCTCCTGCCCCGGCAGGTGCTGCTGGTCCACGGCAGCGCCATTGCCGCCGATGGCAAAGGGTATCTGTTTATCGCCCGCAGCGGCACCGGCAAATCCACCCACACCCGCCTTTGGCAGCAGCTGCTTACGGATCGGGCCGTCATGATCAACGACGACAAGCCTTTTGTTCGCTTCCGTGATGACGGCATTTTCCTCTGCGGCTCTCCCTGGAGCGGCAAGCACGGCCTGGACAGCAATATTTCCGTTCCCCTGGCTGGCATCTGCCTGCTGGAGCGGGGCAGCGAAAACCGGATCCGCCCCCTTCCCGGGGACCGTCGGCTGGAGCACCTGACCCAGCATAGCTGCCCGCCTGCAGACGCTTCCCTGCTGCCGTTCTTTGCCCCTCTGGTGCAGAAACTTTCTCTTTCTGTTCCCATGTGGCAAATGGCATGCACCAAAGACCCCGCCGCCGCCCGGATGGCCTTTGCCGCCATGACTTCCCTTTGAACGCAAACCGCCCGAACTCCTCACGAGCCCGGGCGGTATTTCTTTGCAGAAACACAATAAATTGGAGTTTATCGCTCCGTCCTATCGTAGGGGCGATCGATAATCGCCTCTGCGTGCCTTTTGTAAGATAAGCCGGAATTCGAATTCCTCATCGGTATGTTTTCCGGTTTTCTGTGGACGGGCCGGGAAATTTGTGCTATAATGCAAAAAACGATCCGCCGGGAGGTGAACACATGGATCCGCAGAACAAACCCAATATCAGCATCGGCCTGCTGGCTCATGTGGACGCCGGCAAGACCACCCTTTCTGAGGCCCTTTTGTATGAAAGCGGCGCCCGCCGCACCCTGGGACGGGTGGATCACGGCGATGCCTATTTGGACACCCACAACCTGGAACGCCAACGGGGTATCACCATTTTTTCCAAGCAGGCCGTCCTCTCCACCGCCCACCGTACGCTGACCTTGGTGGACACCCCCGGCCACGTGGATTTTTCCGCCGAGGCGGAGCGCACCCTGCCCATTTTGGACTGCGCGGTGCTGGTCATCAGCGCCTCCGATGGTGTGCAGGCCCACACCGTGACCCTTTGGAAGTTGCTGGAAAGCTACGGCGTGCCCACCTTTCTGTTTATCAACAAGATGGACCTTCCGGACACGGCCCGGGAAAAGCTGCTGCAGCAGCTGCGCAGCCGGCTGAGCCCCGGCTGCGTGGATTTTTCCTTGCCGGAGGATGCCCTGCAGGAAGCCGCCGCCTTGTGCGACGAGGCGCTGCTGGAAAACTACCTGGCCTGCGGCACCGTCACCGACGGTCAGCTGCGCGGCCTCATCGCCAGCCGGAAGCTGATCCCCTGCTGTTTCGGTTCCGCGCTGAAGCTGCAGGGCGTGGATGCGCTGCTGGAAACCCTGGACCGCTTTGCCCCTTCCCCCACCTACGGAACGGAATTTGGCGCCAGGGTCCATAAGATCTCCCGGGATGCCCAGGGCAACCGGTTGACCTGGCTGAAGCTCACCGGTGGCAAACTGCAGCTGCGTATGCCCCTGGGAGAAGAAAAAATCCAGTCCATCCGTCTGTATTCCGGTGATAAATTCACCGCTTTGGAGGAAGCCACCGCCGGTATGCTCTGTGCCGTCACCGGACTTTCTTCCACCTATGCCGGCCAGGGTCTGGGCAAGGAGCCCTCCGCGCCCAAGCCGGTGCTGCAGCCGGTTATGACTTACCGCATCCTCACCAGCGCCGACCCGGCGCTGATCCTGCCCAAGCTGCGGCTTTTGGAGGAGGAAGATCCTCAGCTGAAACTGGTGTGGGAGGAAAGCACCCGGCAAATCTCGGTGCAGATCATGGGCAAGGTGCAGCTGGAGGTGTTCAAAAGCCTGGTACAGCAGCGCTTCGGCCTGGAGATCACCCTGGGCGACCCCCGGATCTACTATCAGGAAACCATCGAAACCACCGTGGAAGGCGTGGGTCATTTCGAGCCCCTGCGCCATTATGCCGAGGTGCATCTGCTGCTGGAGCCTCTGCCGCGGGGCAGCGGCCTGCAATTGGACACCACCTGTCCCACCGATGTGCTGGATATGAACTGGCAGCGGCTGATTTTGGGACATCTTTCTGAGAAAAAACACCGGGGCGTTCTCACCGGCGCCCCCATCACGGATATGAAGATCACCTTGCTGGTGGGCAAGGCCCACTTGAAGCACACCGAGGGCGGCGACTTCCGTCAGGCGACATACCGGGCCATCCGCCAGGGTCTGATGCAGGCCAGATCGGTGCTGCTGGAGCCCTGGTATGATGTGGTGCTGCGCCTTCCCACCGAGACCGTCGGCCGGGCCATCACCGACATCCGCGCCATGCACGGCGAGCCGGAGCCGCCGGAAAACCAGGGAGCGGTTTCCCTTGTCAAAGCCATCGTGCCGGCTGCCCGTTTGGGCGACTATGCCCAAACCCTGGCCGCCTACACCCAGGGCCGGGGACAGCTGCAGCTGGCGCTGCATGGGTACCTGCCCTGCCATGACCAGGCCACTGTGGTGGAACACATCGGCTATGACCCGGAGGCAGACCTGGAAAACACCCCCGACTCTGTTTTCTGCGCCCACGGCGCCGGTTTCACGGTGAAGTGGCACCAGGTCAAGGACTATATGCATTTGGAAAGCGGCCTGAAGGAAGAAAAAGCGCCGCAGATCCTCACCCGCAATCTCTCTGCCGACGACATGACCCTGGAAAAGATCATGGAGCGGGAGTTCGGCCCCATCAAGCGGCCGCTGTACCGGACGCCGGAAAACCGTCCCGCCGCAGAGCTGCTGACCATCCGCCCTCCCAAGGAGCAATACCTGATCGTAGACGGCTACAACATCATCTTCGCCTGGCCCCAGCTGGCGGCCATGGCTCAAAACGACTTGGAGGCCGCCCGGCGCAATCTGTGCAGCCGCCTCAGCAGCTTCGCTGCCTATAAAAAATGCCGCCTGGTGGTGGTGTTTGACGGCTATAAGGTCAAAGGCAATCCCGGCGAAAAGGAAACCTTCCACAACATCCAGGTGGTGTTTACCAAAGAAAATCAAACCGGCGATGCGTACATGGAGCATCTGGTGGCCCGGATCGGCCCCAACTACAATGTGCGGGTGGCCACTTCCGATGCCCTGGTGCAGCTTTCCAGCATTCGCAGCGGTGTGCTGCGGGTCAGCGCCCGGGAGCTGTTGGAGGAACTGGATATGGCGGAAAAAGAAATGAAACAGCACTACCGCAAATAAACAGCAAAAGCACGCTGCTTACGCAGCGTGCTTTTTTCTTTTACTTGGTGCCAAAGATCCGGTCGCCGGCATCGCCCAGGCCTGGAATGATGTAGGCATGCTCGTTGAGCCGCTCATCGCAGGCAGCCATATAGATATCCACATCGGGATGGGCTTCCTGCACCGCCTTGACGCCCTCGGGACAGCCGATGATGTTCATCATAATGATGTGCTTGCAGCCCCGGGCCTTCAGAAAATCGATGGCTGCCACAGCGCTGCCACCGGTGGCCAGCATAGGATCCACCACAAACACCTGCCGCTCCTGGATATCTTCCGGCAGCTTGCAGTAATATTCCACAGGCAGATGGGTCTGGGGATCCCGGTACAGGCCGATGTGGCCAATCTTCGCGCTGGGGATCAGCTCCACCATCGCCTCCACCATGCCCAGGCCTGCCCGCAGGATGGGAATGATGGCCAGTTTCTTGCCGGCCAGCATCCGGCACTTTGCCGTAGCCACAGGCGTTTCCACTTCCACCTCCACGGTGGGCAGATTCCGGGTAGCCTCGTAGCACATGAGGCCCGCAATCTCGCCGATCAGAGCACGGAATTCCTTGGTGCCGGTGTTTTTATCCCGCAGGATGGCCAGCTTATGCTGGATCAGGGGATGGTCAAATACATGTACTGCCATACTTTTCTCTCCTTGTCAGATCTCCTTATTTTTTTCAGCCCGTTCCAGCTTTTCCCGTTCCGCCTGGGAAAGCCGCAGGTAATTGGGCTGCAGCGCTTCGGCATCCGCCGTCACGCCTGCCCGGATCTGCTCCGCTGCCACCAGCGCCACGCCGGCGGCTCTTTGATGCATGCGATGCTCCGGCGGCAGGATGACCCGCTGGCCCAGGAAAGACTTGGCCAGCACACTGCCGTCACCCACCAGATACACCCCATCCTCCAGCGTCTCCAGCTCCTGCTGCAGGTCTGCCAGGGCGATGGCGCGGTCCTCCGTGATGCGAGTCAAAACACCCTTTTCCGCCCGGAACAGGGCGTTATACACCTGATTGCGCCGGGCATCCATGCAGGCGCAAACCACACCCTCATACAGTCCCAGCTGCAGCGCCATGGCTTCCAGGGTGGACACGCCATGGCAGGGCTTCTGCAGTCCCCAGGCCAGTCCCTTGGCAGCCGCCACACCGATGCGCACGCCGGTAAAGCTGCCGGGGCCTGCCGCCACCGCCACATCGGTCACGTCCGCAGGCGCAAAACCACACTGCTTCAGAAGATCCTCCGCCATGACCATCAGCGTCTGGCTGTGGGTCAGGCCGGTATTCTGATAGCTCTCGCCCAGCAGCCTTGCGCCGTCATGCAGCGCAACACCGGCGGCCTTGGCCGAGGTCTCAAAGGCTAAGATCAGCAAGGAAATCTCCTCCTTCCAGGGTGATGCGGCGGCTTTCGTCGCCGATCTTTTCAATATTGACCAGAATGAAATGATCCAGGGCCTCCGCCACATTTTCGCTCCACTCCACGGCGCACACGCCACCCCGGTCCAGATAGTCCTCCCAGCCGATGTCCCACAGATCGTCGGCAGAGCGCAGCCGATACATGTCGAAGTGGAACAGGGGCATCCTGCCGGAGAGGTATTCATTGACGATGGTATAGGTGGGGCTGGTGACCATGTCGGTGCAGCCAAGCCCCTTGG
>RHMF01000678.1_pt1 | contig 14800 bp, 20 predicted proteins | sample 5365151 | NCBI WGS metagenome assembly RHMF01 (sample SAMN10266501, study PRJNA497801) | feces metagenome | isolation source: feces | host: Bos taurus | place: China: Prairie of Fairy Mountain | collected 2017-08-14 | reverse complement strand
CAGACCAATCGGCTCACAGCTAACCTTACAAAGCATCTAGGGAATCCCTATAAAAACATTATAGCATAAGATGGAAGGATTGTCAAGTTAGATTTCTTCTAGTGGTTTTGAAGATATCCAAGTTTCACGACCATCTATTTCAATCATAGCTGTGTTATCTTTTACATTGATATCTTTTACAATGTATTCACCAGTCAAGCGAACAACACTTCCTTTGTGTAGGATTTGATCAACTACTTCTTTTTCTTCTACTGGAACATCTTTCAAATATTTCCATTTTCCAATACCGTTTAAAATATTAACCTCATCCATAAAGAACACATCTTCTGGATCTACTTCTGAATTAAAACAGTAGTTGCCATATGCATTACGAGTCCATGAAGTAGAATCAGATTGAGAGCATTCAATATGACAATGAACACCAGTTGCGTTTCCTTTTGTACCCATATTTCCAAGTTGATTCCCTTGTGGTACAATTAATCCAAGATAAGCATCAAAAGAGTCATCGTGAACAGTCATGAAAGTTACTTTTCCGATATAACCGTTTGAGCATCTTACTTTGTCGATTGTTTGCCACATAGCTTGTCCTGATTCCAAATATACGCCAATACATTTTACTGTTGCTGGGGCATAATATGGATAGCGAATTCCTGGTTCAAGCCCTCGAACATCAATTGCCATCGTACCCATATGAAATTTGGATTCATTAGGTCCACAAGTCATGTACATGTCAGTAAACGGACATAAAAAATCTTCGATACCACCACGTTTTGATTTCATTCCTTTATACATTCTATCAGCTCCTTAAAATAATATTTTTTAAAACCTCTTTTGAAATGATCTTTATTTTAACATTTTCAAAATAGACGTTTCCAAGTTTAATGTTCTGGATAAAACTATTCCAACAGAAATACTTTTTCGCGATTGAAAATAACATGGTATTAGGAGAATGATCTTCTGTTGTTGTTGCAAATTTTAGTCCGTTTTCTAAATAATCGTTAGATACATACATTTTACCGTTATTATAATCTATCCAGACACCGAGAATGTTCCCTTTATAAATAAAGGAAAAAGAGAACTTTGAGTTTCCTGACTTCTTTTCTATGAAATTTTTATTATCATCATAGAATTTATTATTGACAGCATAATCTTCATAGTCAGTTCCTGCAATTAGTTTACCGAACTTTGTTTGTTTCTTTGCTTCACGATAAGCTTCATTCTTCATGTATTGTAATAATATAAGGTTATCTTTAAATAATTTTACATCATTATTATAAGGAAGAGATAAATCAAAGAACAAGAAATAAGGATTGATTTCTGATACTGCGTTTGCTAACATAAACACTTTGATATCATGCATACGTGCAACTGATTCAATTAATCCTAAAAATGAAAGAACCTCATTTTTCAAATAATGTCCTTGACCTTCTTCAATCAAGAATTCATCAAATATAATATAGTAAACACCAGTAAAGTTCGTTCCTTTTAATTGTTGAGCAGTAGAAAGAGTCATGGAATATCCTGCTACTTCTTCATCAATTAAAAAGGTTGAACCTTTTACTTCCAACTGGTGTTCTGGAAATTCATTATTTTTAATAAGTTCTGAAAAGAACTTTTTTGAACTTTTAGAAAGTTCTGTTTTATATCTTCTTAAATATACAAATTGTCTTTTATGTTTTATGAAGTCTTTGACAACAAGTTTAGAAGCTCCATATGTTTTACCGACTCCACGTTCACCTATTAAAATATTAAGGAGGGCATCATATGAAATGATTCTATCATAATTGTAATAGATGCTTGAATCCATACTATCCCTCCAATATATGAAAGCAGTATTATCCTATAATAAAGCAGAACATCACTTCAAACTTTTATCTGGTGAACTCTTCGTTCATGATATTCCAGAAAAAGCACTTTATTTTGAATAGGATATACCACTAACTACATTATACCATATTTTATCTATTTTGTAAAATTGTACACTTTTGGAAAAAGTTTTTGAAAAAGTATTGACATTTTAAAATTAACATAGTATAATTGAGACATAAGATGAAGAGAGGAGATCATGTTATGGAAGATTTAAAAGATTATATTGAAGAAAGGTTATCTGATATTGAAGAGACATATGATTTTTATTTAGAGAAGCTAGATAAAACATATGATCATCAGGAACAATTACAATTTGAGAATCGTTTAAGAGATTTGAGAATTGAAAGAACAACCTTGAAAGACATTTTGGAAAAGATGGGTGAAGAAAATGAAAATATGGTTAGTAGTAAAGAACATTAAAAAGAAATTCACTTACACGAAATATTTTGATACAGAATGGGAAAAAGACAAATATAAAAGAAAGATAAAACATATTCCAGATCTTCTAATTATAGAAGATTCAACGGATATCAACTGGGGTAACGAATAATGGAATATGCAGTTTACAAAGATGACAGTTTCATTTGTATGGGTACATTGAAAGAGATTGCTGATTATTTAGAAGTAAGTTATAGAACGGTAATGCTATATAAGAAAAAAGGAACGTACATATTTGTACAAGTAGGAAGGAAGAGGAGACCATGGATTTAACAATTTTAGAAGCTATCATCATGGTGGCTGGAATTTATGCAGATATAAGATTAGGAATGTATTTATTTACATTAATAGGAAGTGATAAGAATGAAAGAATTGATTTATAAATTAATAGAAGAATTGAACAAGTCTCATATCACAATGGAAGAGATGGAAAGAGTTGATTTAATATTAAAATCTTTGTTGGATTAATTGTTGCTTTTACAATACTATTTATTTGGTGTTGTTTAAGAATAAACAAGGATGAATGAGAGGTGATTAAGAAAGCATGTGAAGATTATTCATTTTGGTTGAGATTTTAAATCTTATCCTGATTGTTCTGTTGAGCTTACGAATTCATCAACTAGAACAAGAGAAACAATATTTGTTTAAAGAATTCATAAATGAAATTAATAAATTAAGAGGAGAAAAGAAAAAATGTTAAATAATGTAGTATTAGTTGGTCGCTTAACTGCTGATCCAGAATTAAAAGAAGTAGGAAAAGAAGGAAAGGTTGTTAATTTTACATTAGCAGTAGCAAGACCTTACAAAAATCAAGAAGGCGAGTATGAAACGGATTTTATTCAATGTAATGTATGGAATCAAGTAGCTGAAAACATGAAAGAATATACTCATAAGGGTGATCTAGTTGGTGTTAAGGGTGTTTTACAATCATCAAGTTATGAAGATAAAGAAGGAAATAAACGTTACAAAACTGATGTACGTGTAGATAAACTTACATTCTTATCAAGCAAGAAGGAAGAAGCAAAAGATGGAGAATAGTATTGTTTTAAAAGACATGAAAGATTTAGAACTTTCTGAATCATCAACAAAAATGGGAATTTACTCAACCATTGATCCATCTGACATTAAAACACTTTACAATCTAGACAATGGAGACTGTGATTTTAGACTTAACGATTGCAAAGGTCAAGCTATTAGAATAAAGAATGTTTTAATTAAAAACTTTGATAAGTTCAAAGATGAAGAAGGAAAAGATCTTGAAAAACCAATTAACAAGAAAGTTACAATTTTAATTGATGATCAAGGTAAAACTTATGTAACAGCATCAAAGATGTTTGCTATCCAGATGTTACGTTTCATTGAACGTTTTGGAAATGAAGCTATTACATCAGGATTAGATATTAAAATTATTGAAAAAGAAATTAAAGGATCTAAGAACAAAGGACTTGGATTTGAATTAATTTAAGAGGTGAAAAGAATGAAGAGAAGTGAAAAAGTTTATTATGATTTAAATGAGTCAACAGAAGTTGTTGAACTACTTGAAACAAAATTTTACTTCTCTTCTTCGTTTAATAAGGATAGATTTTTGAGGGGGTATCAATCTTATATTAAGGAAGAAGAGGACAAGTTAATTGCAAAATATGGATTGAACATTTCTATTCGTTATTATTTGTTAATTGCCTATTATATGAAAATTGAAAAAAGAGGATTTTTGCTTAAAAAATACTCGGAAAAATCAAAGGATTATGATATTATATTGACAAGAAATAAAATAACATTCACAGAAATTGAGGTGTAATTATGGAATCAGTAATACGTTGGAAAAGAGGAGATTACATTCGACTTGGTCGAGCTATTTCTCGTTTTAATAAAATTATAAATGAAATTGAAGTTGATGAAGCTGGTATTCTTCCAGATTTACAAAATTACAAAGAAATTAAATCAAATATCTATTCAAGAAAGGAACTCAATCGTGTTATTGATTCACTTAATCGTGCAACCGTAAAAAATCTTACTGAATCAAGAGAATTTGCATCAGGAGAAGAAGTATCTGAATGGGAATTTGCTGAAATTAATAAAGCAACTAGAAGAGCTTTAAGAAGGATCACAAGCGAAAAAGAAAGTATTTTATCTAGTAGACCCTCTATCGGAATGGGTGATGAAAGACTTTCTGAATTAAGAGCTATGGAAGAGTCTTTCACGAAACTTGGTACGAAAAAAGATCGTGAATTTGAAAGAGTCAAGAAAAGAATTTTTGCACTTGGAAGAAAGGATTATGCAGTTAAGAAAGCGGAAACTTTTAGAGAAAACTTTTATACAGCACTTGAACATCTTTCTGATTTCAAGAACTATGATAAATTAAAGAAACAACTAGACAAGTTTCAAAATCCAATTAGCTTTTATGAATACGTGAAACAGTCTCCACAATTAATGGATATTTTCCTTTATTATGTAGCACCAGATACAAACATCTACGGTGGTTTTACAGACAATGAAGAAGCTTTTGATTCATCACTTATTTTTCATTTGGGAATTGACATTGATGTGTGAAAAGATTTACTGCTGACTTTGAAACATCGACATGGTGTTATGACGAAACATGGGTGTGGGCTTGGGCTTTGTGCGACATAGAAAACCCAGATCATGTAGATGTTGGAAATAGTATTGAATCATTTTTTGAACGTATTAAAAAAGAAGTAAATCCATATATTTATTTTCACAATTTAAAATTCGATGGAGAATTTATTATTTATTATTTAATCAAAAACGGTTATGAGTGGGTAGAAAGCAAAGAAAAAAGAGACATGACTTTTTCAACTCTTATTTCTGATATGGGTCTTTTTTATTCCATAGAAGTGTTTTTTGAAGTTGGAAAAGATGTCAAGAAAGTAACTTTTATTGATTCATTGAAGATTATTAATCAAACAGTTGAATCAATGCCAAAAACTTTTAATATTGAAGAAAAGAAGCTTGAAATTGATTATAACTATCCACGTGAAAAGGGTCATGTTCTAACAGATGAAGAAACTGCTTACGTTAAAAATGACGTTGTAATTGTTGCAAAAGCACTTTCTTATTTGTTCAACATGGGATTAACAAAAATGACAGCAGGAAGTAACGCGTTGCATGATTTTAAGGAAATAACTTCTGTCAATCGTTTCAAACAATTATATAGGAAACTTTCTTATGAAGTTGATAATGATATTAGAAGAAGCTATCGTGGTGGATTTACTTATTTGAATCCACTTTATAAAAACAAAACAGTAGGAGAAGGAGAAGTTCTCGATGTAAACAGTTTATATCCTTCTGTAATGCGTTATGAAATTTTACCTTTTGGAGAACCTTTTTTCTATGAAGGTGAATACAAAGAAGATAAAGTTTATCCATTATATATTCAAAGACTTACTTGTTCTTTTAAAATTAAGGAAGGAAAAATTCCAACAATCCAGATCAAACATTCCAGATTTATTGATAATGAATATCTTACAGATTCAGGAGATGAACCAGTAGCTCTCACACTAACATCGATTGATTTGAAGCTATTCTTTGAACAGTATGATGTTTGGGATTTACATTATGAGTCTGGATGGAAATTTAAAGGAATGAGAGGGTTATTCAATGAATATATTGATAAATGGATATCCGTTAAGAATGAAGCAACCATATCAGGAAACAAAGGAATGAGACAGGTTGCTAAAATTTTACTCAATTCTTTATATGGAAAATTCGCTACCAGTATGGATGTTCAATCAAAAATTCCATATCTAGAAGATGACGTTGTAAAGTATAGACTAGGAGAAAAGAGACAAAAAGATGGTGTTTATTTACCGATGGGATCTTTTATTACAGCTTATGCAAGGGATAAAACTATTCGTACAAGTCAAGCAATAAAAGATTATTCCATCAAAAAATACGGAATAGACATGTACTGCTATTCTGATACAGATTCAATTCATACAATTCTTCCTGTGGAAGAGTTAAAACAGTTCTGTGAAATTGATGATGTAAAATTAGGAGCATGGAAACATGAGTCTCATTTTACAAGAGCAAAGTTTATCAGACAAAAGACATACTTAGAAGAAATAAACGGTGAAATAAAGATTACATGTGCAGGATTACCACAAAGATGTTACGATCAAGTAACATGGGAAAATTTCAAAGAGGGTTTAAAGGTTGATGGAAAATTAGCTTTTCATCACGTAAAAGGTGGAATCATTTTACGAGAGACAGAGTTTACAATCAAAGAAGATACAAAACTCATAAAAGCTATTCAAAAATTTTAGAAAATGTGCTATAATAGAATTGAAGGGAATGTGATATTATGGAAGAGTTATTCAATATCATTGTTCAAAACGGATTAGGTGTTGGTTCTTTTATAGCTTTACTCTATTTCATGGCTACAAGCTTAAAAGACATCAAAGAAACAAATGAAGAAATTTCAAAAACATTATTACTTATCCAAAACAATCTTTCTTCTTTACAATCAAGAGTTGAAACCATTGAAACAAGAGTGGAAAGGGCTTTTGATGGAGAAAAAAATTAAGAAAAAATTAGTTATTTGTAAATCGTTTTACGATACAGATTTTATTTTATTCTTGCATAACGAAACAAAAAGAGGTTGTTCATGGAGAAGATTATTCAAAGGAAAACGAAACGAATGTATTGATTACAAGAGGAAATTGAATGAAAGTAAAATTTAGTAACTTTGAAGGCAATCATATTTATAAATACAACGATGAGTTTGCTTCTCTCATGACACGAAAATGTAAATGTGGTCATTCTGTTACAATTTTCTCACGTTTCAGACGTGAAATTTGTTCAAACTGTGGAAGATTCGTTTTCCTTACGAAAAAGGATGAATTTGAATATCGTATGAAAAGGAGAATGATGAAATGAGAGCAGGACAAAGATTAGTTGCTGATGATGGATATGAGGTAATGTTATTCCCTCTTGAATATATGAACGCATCACAAGAAGAAGGTGGAGGTTATTCTCATGCAGGAACATTACAGATGGACTTTTTAGGATGGGGTCCATCTGGTAGAGTTTATCAATGTCCTTATTATGCTCCATGTTCTTGTACGTGTGTTGCTACAACAGATTCCTCAACGCATAATAGAGTTTGGCAATCAACTCGTGCCGTTCATCTTGCTGATGGAACAATGGGATTCGTTACGTTTGAAGTAGCTCATGATGATTTTCCACCTTATAACGTTGGAGCAACCGTTACACAAGGAACATTAATGGGAAGAACTGGAACAGCAGGATTTGTTACTGGTGATCACGTTCACTTCCAAACAGCTCGTGGACCTTATGCTGGATGGGAACAAGTTCCTCCGAATAATAACTGGCAATTAGTTCATGAAATGCATATTTATGATGCATGTTATGTTAATGATACATCTATTATAAATGGTTATAATTACAATTGGAGAACGTATAACGGACCGATTGAACCAGAAGATGGCGAAGAGAAGAAAAAACGTTTTCCATGGGTTTTATATGCAAGGAAATTCAGAGAAGGGAGATGATCTGATGGAACTTAATAAAATTGTAGATACAATTCAAGAAAAACTAGGAAAAGAAGAATCAGGAAAAATTGCTGATGATCTTGCAAATATATTAGTTTTTGAAGAAGCAAATTCAAAAACATTAAAGGAAAAAGATGAAACAATAACAAAGATTAAAAAAGATAAAGAAATGTTAATTGAAGCGAACGGTAATTTATTATTACACGTTCCACAAGCAAAGGAAGATGAATCTTTCTTTGAAGATGGAAGGAAAGATCCAAAACCAACAGAACCTTTCGACTTTCGTTCCGTATTTGAAAATGGTAAATTTAAACGTTAGTCTTATAGATGCACTCTCACCTTACTGTGCTATCCTTATGGGTAGCACCCAATTTATAAGCACCTGTCAAGTTTATAAGTTGGGTGGTACTCATAAAGTAGGTGATATTATGCTATGTGGAAAAGGTGGTAAGAAAAGATAATTTTCTTCCAGATAGATAGGTTTCGTGTGATCCAAACCACAAAACAATGCAACTCTTAAAAGTTGCATGAAAGACAATTATTCTGATCTCCTATTGTCTTTCATGGAGCTTTTAAGCTTCGGAAAGGAAAAGTGATGTCATGATATCTGACGGATTACAAACTGCTTTAAATGAGATTCGTGAGACTCTTATTCAAAGCGACACTCTATATCAAGAACAAATCCCACTTGTAAATCATTATACTTCATCACAAGTTTATGGACAAAGCCTTCTTGCTTTACCAAGCGACATGAGAAATAAATTCATTCAAGCTTTGGTTAATAGAATTGCTTACACAAAATTTGTTATGGATTATTTTGAAAATCCTTTACAAGAATTAGCTGGTGATGATTTACCACTTGGAGCAATCGGACAAGAAATTTATGTAAACCCAGCAAAAGGACGTGTTTACAATATAGATGACTTCGCAGGATTATTAGCAAAATATGAAGCTGATGTTAAAGCTGAATACTCTGAAATCAACTTCGATGTTCAATATCCTGTAACTATTATTAGAAAGGAATTAGAAAAAGCTTTTGTTTCTTGGGGAGACTTTGAAAGTTTCTTAATGGGAATCGCTACTTCATTATATAATGGAGCATATATTGATGATTATAAATACACAAAGAAATTAATCACAAATGCTTACAGAAACAATGCAGTTCAAATGGGAACATTCTCATTCTCAAACCCAGCAGCTCCTACTGCTGACGAATTAAAAGGATTTGTTAAGAAATTAAGAGAAATCTTCTTAAACTTCAAATCACCAAGTTCTTCATATAATGCTTGGGCAAAAGTTGGTGGATATGGTAGAGCAATCGTTTCATGGTCAAAACCTGAAGATGTTGTTTTATTCATTTCTAACAAGTTAGCTTCTGAATTAGATGTTGAAGTTTTAGCTTCTGCTTTCAACATGGATAAATCTGATTTAATGGGTAAAGTTTATTATGTTGATAACTTCGATCTATACGATGATGACGGAACAAAACAATACGATGGTTCAAACATCTATGCTTTAATCTGTGATAAGAGATGGTTCAAGATTAGAACAAAAGACATGTTCATGGATGAGTTCTATAATGCAAATAACAGAAGTTGGCAACAATACTTGAATGTTATCAAAGCATTCAACTATTCATTATTCGCAAATGCTTATATGTTAGTTGGAGCAATTCCTACTGTTAACATTACAAGTGCAAGTTTCGCTGAAACTTCTCCAACTGTTGTTGCAGAAGAAAAAATTACACTTCATTTAAATACTGTTCCATTTAATGCAACTCAAACAGTTACATTCACATCAGGAACACAAGCAAAAGCAACTGTTGAAAAGAAGGATGATAGAACAGTTGAAGTTACTGGTGTAGCTGCTGGAACAAGTGTTATTACTGCAACAGCTGGTGGTCAATCAATCGCAACAGTTACTGTTACTGTTAGTGCAGCTGATTAATTTAATACAATTTATTAAGAGGGAGAGTCATTTCCCTCTTTTTAAATAAAAGAAAGGAGAATTTAAAATGGTTGTAACACCAGATTCAAGAATTATTTTATTAAAGTCTCCTCTTAAATTAGATAATAACAATCAAATAACTTTTAGTGATACAAATGCTCAATTCGATTATTTTTATAACCTTCCAAAATTAGAGCATGGATCTTTCTCTTATATCAGAAAAGATGGTGTTATTCGTATTCCAACCCATAAAGATGATGGAGATGGACTTCCTACATATGAGGATTTACTTGAATATAACTATTGTATGTATCAAAACACTCATTATGATATGAAATGGTTTTTCGCCTTTATAACGGATATAACCTATCAAAATGATGGGATGAGTGAAATTAAGATTGAAACGGATGCTTTTCAAACTTGGCAATTCGATTTAATTTACAAGGATTCATTCATTGAACGTGAACACGTTTCATCAGATGGAATCGGAGAACATACACTTCCAGAAGGATTAGAACATGGACCGTATGTTTGCAACTATTATGAAGAAAAATCAGATTGGAGACTTGAAAATTCCAAGATTGTTGTAGGTACAACTTGGTTACCAACAAATACAACAGGATGGAATGTTGGACCACAAATTTATGGTGGTGTTTTCTCAGGTCTTTATTATGTAGCTTTTGATTATACAGGAACATCAGCAAAGAACTTCATTGATGCCTTAGCTGGAATGGGTAGAGGTGATGCAATCGTTACTGTATTCATGTGTCCTAACGATTTAATTGTAAACACAACACCATTATCTGGAACAATAAGATCAAAGAAAAACAATTATGATGGAACTACAACTGATTATGACTATCCAATTTCTGGATATTTTATAGGTAACAATTTTGGTGGAAACATTTTATTCAGTAACTATCAACTAGCTATTAACTCAACATTGAATGGATATACACCAAAGAATAACAAACTTTTCTGTTATCCTTATAACTACTTACTTGCTACAAACAATACAGGATCTAACGCAGAATTCCATTATGAGGACTTTATCAATAACATTCCTACATTCAACTGTGTTGGAACAATTTCACCTGGATGTTCTGTTAAAATGTATCCATCAAATTACAAAAAGATTGCTGATGTAACTGGAACACATCCAGGTTATAACGATGGAATTATGTCAACAAAATTTCCTGTATGTTCATGGGCAAATGATACATTCACAAACTGGATGACACAACAAAGTGTCAATGTTATGATGACACAAGCTCAAACATTATTCCAAGGTGTAGGAGCTTTGGCAACAGGACAAGTTTTTGGTGAAGGTTTATTCGGTCAACAAGCAAACTACTTATCAGAACGTTACAAACATGCTTTGATGCCTCCACAATCACAAGGATCAATCAATGGAGCTGATATAGGATGGGCAAATGGTGATGGAAACTTTGGTTTCTACAAAATGTCTATTAAATATGAATACGCAAAGATGATTGATGACTTCTTCTCACAATTTGGTTATCAAGTAAATAGACTTGCAACTCCTAATATTCACAAACGTTCCAAATGGGATTATATGAAAACAACATCAGCAAATATCGAAGGAAACGTTCCAGAAAAAGATTTAGATGTTATTAGAAATTTATTTAATAGTGGATGCACGTTTTGGCATACTACTACAAACTTTTTAGATTATTCACAAACAAACTCAATACTTTAAGAGGTGAATTTATGAGAAAATATATTATGATTGTAGATAAGGTAAAATGTACTTTAAAACTTGTGTTCATTTTTGAAATACCATTTTACTGGTTATTCTGCAAAATAAAAGGTTATGATTTTTATATTTATGAAAGGAGTGATTTAAGTTGAAAAGAAAACCAAACGAAAACTACAAATTTGATGAATCAAGAATTTTAAATGATGCAACCTTTACTGATTATTTAAATAGATTCAGACGAATTGCTCTTTCTATGTTTGAATGGGTTAATTTACCTAAAACAATGAATGCACGTTACTTGGAACAATGCCTTTATTATATGGGACAAGCTTCTTTATTAAAAGATGATAAGTACGGTTTCATTAATACAAAATGTGCTGGTTCTGGTTATGTTAATATTTATGGATTACCTTCTAAATTTAATTGTTATTCCTACAATTATAAAACAATGCGTGAATTGTACGTAGGACCTAATCCTTTAATCAATGATAATCAAAAGGAATTAGAACAAGGAAAAGAATGTATCTTAGTAATGAATAACTGGGATAGAGTTCCTACTGCTGGATCTATGGAACTATACGCATGGAGACTTTATTTAGCTCAAAGAAGCTGTGATGTTAATGTTTCAAGTCAACGTTTTCCTGTTATGGTTGTAGGAGATGAAAAACAAAGATTAATGCTTGAAAATCTATATTCTCAATACGATGGAAATAAGCCTTTTATCTTTGGAAATAAGAATCAACTAAACAATGAAATGTTGAAAGTATTGAACACAGATGCTCCATATGTTGTAGATAAGTTAACAGAATACAAAAAAGAAATATGGAATGAAGCTTTAACGTTCTTAGGAATCAATAACATGTCAGTAAAGAAAAAAGAAAGACTTACAGAAAACGAATCAAATGAAAACAATGAACTTGTCAATTTAAATCTTCAATCTATGTTAGCTCCACGTCTTGAAGCATGTCGACAATTCAATGAACTTTTTGGACTAACAGGAACAGATAAAGAAATTAGTGTCAGAGTTCGTTCTGACTTAGAAAATATTATTAAGAAAGAACAATCAATTGTATCTGATTATATGGATAACGGGCAAATTGATGATGAAGAAAATATCAAGAAGATGAAAGAGGTGGTTGTTAATGAGTAAATATACGATGGAATTAAGAGAATTATTTACACCTATCAAATTCAATCCACCACTTTATACAAAAGAACAAGTTGAAGGATGGTTCAAAGATTATGAACTTACGGATTACTTAACGCAAGATCAAATTGATATTATTGAAGAAACTGGAATATGGAACAAAGACAAACTTGCTTCAAAGATTGTCAATCACTATTTCATGAGAGAAATTGGTCAAGAAACAATTGCATTATTTAGACATTATGCAAAAGTTACAATGGATGAATTAATGGAAGAATATCTTCCTTTAATATATAGTGCATCTATTGAATATGATCCACTTGTAAACGTTGACTACACAGAAACATTTTCAAGAACAGCAAATGTTGAATCAGAGGGCAGTTCAAACTCTTCTGGATTAGGTGTTTTATCAGATACACCACAAGGACAAATTTCAAAAAGTGCTATTCTTCAAGGAAGTTATGCTTCTTCAACAAATGCAAATGAAAATGAAGTTTCCTCTTCATCTGGTTCTGATACAACAGAAGATTACACAAAACATATGAAAGGAAATTCTGGTGTTTCTGCAACAGCTCAAAAGATGATTGAACAATACAGAAACAACATCAGAGCAATTGATCGAGAAATTATTGAAAAATTAGAGCCTTTATTTATGGGCTTATATTAGAAAGGAAAGTGAAATTTATGAATAATAAAACAGATATTAATGTTCAATATGTATCACCTCTTAAAAAGATATGTATGACAATAGGAGAACTACCTTCTTCATATTTAGAAACAATGAGTTATTATGAAATGCTTGTATGGTTTACTGAATTCTTAAAGAATCAAGTTATTCCAACAGTAAACAATAATGCAGAAGCAGTTCAAGAACTTCAATCTTTGTATGAAGAATTAAGAACTTATGTTAATAACTATTTTGATAATTTAGACGTACAAAATGAAATTGATAATAAACTTGATGAAATGGTAACTGATGGAACTATGGATCAAATTATTAATCAAGAAATATTTGGACAAATAAATTCTGATATTTCTACATTAAAAGAGTATGCTACATTATCAGATATGCCTACTTTATTTATTGGAGATAGCTACACTAATCCAGTTCAAGGATATGGAGAATACTATAAAGCCCAAGTAGGACTTTCAAATTCAAAATATTTTAAATATGCAAGTGGTGGAGCTGGATTCCATGCTACTGGAACAGGTGGAAAAACTTTTATTGATTTACTTAATCTAGCAATAGCTGGAATGACATCAGATGAAAAAGAATCAATTAAACAAATTATTGTAGGATGTATGTTAAATGATGCAGGTTATTCATCAACTGTTACTCAAATAAAAGACGGAATATCTTCATTCATGACTCTTGTAAATGCAAACTATCCAAATGCTAAAGTTTATATAATTGCTTGTGGATATCGTGTGGGTACATCACAAGATGATATAACAGCTCGTTATAATATGGATAATATTGTTATGAATACGTTATTAGATTACTCAACATCTAATAAACAAGTAATTGTAATTGATAATTCTAATTTATGGTTAAGAAATTCTGATTGGTTTAATGACGATAATATGCATCCTAACGATACAGGACAAAAAATTATTGCCAATCATCTAGTTAGGGCATTACAAGGAAATACTGAAGTAAAATACCATGAATTCAATATTACATTAAGTTTTCCAAAAGATGGTGCAGAAACAGAATCATTCAATATTACAGGAAACATTATGGACAATATTTTAAATGTTAGACTAACATCAAATCAAAGACTTTACAATTTAACTTCAATATCTGGAAATACATTACAAGAAATAGGAACATGGAATTCGAAAATAGTTCATACTTCAGCAAACTATGCACTAGATATTCCAGTAAATCTTCGTATTGTTTATTCAGGAGATCCTAGTGATAACTGGGTAACTGGTTTTATTCGATTAGCTCCTAATGGAAAATTATATATGTTCGTTAATTCTGCTACAACATTTACAAACCCATCAGTATTTATGTTCCAAAGATTTCATGAAAGTTATTTAATGTTATATATGTAACTTGACAATCCTTCCATCTTATGCTATAATGTTTTTATAGGGATTCCCTAGATGCTTTGTAAGGTTAGCTGTGAGCCGATTGGTCTG
>RHMF01001042.1_pt1 | contig 14828 bp, 13 predicted proteins | sample 5365151 | NCBI WGS metagenome assembly RHMF01 (sample SAMN10266501, study PRJNA497801) | feces metagenome | isolation source: feces | host: Bos taurus | place: China: Prairie of Fairy Mountain | collected 2017-08-14 | reverse complement strand
ATTTCAAGATAAAAAAGCAAATAGAATGGGAGAAATAATAGGTGTTTGTTTTGCTGTTTTCTGAAATAGTATTACCTTTGCATCTGCAATTGGTTCACTCGAAGGAGTGATTAAAAGGGAATGGGGTGTGAATCCCCAACTGTCCCGCAGCTGTAAGCAGCCTATAAAGAAGGCGTGAACACGATGTCACTGATATTGTTGGGAAGACGATCACCGCCTGGTTGCAAAGTCAGAAGACCTGCCTCTTGCTGTAAATATGGATGAATCTGCCTCTGGGGTTAGGCGATTGGAACAACTGTAAGATGAAAAAGTGTTTTTCGCTGCTTGGATGTGTGGTCGTGTCAGTTTGTGCAATGGCTCAGACGGACACTATTGCAGGTCGTGTGCATCGGCTGGACGAGGTGACGGTGACGGAGACACAACGAAAACACACCATCACCAGTACTGCTCCGTTGCACTTGATGGACCGCCAGGACATGCTGACAATGGGCGTGACGGATATGGCCGACGCCCTGCACCGCATGCCAGGTATCACACTGCGTGACTACGGTGGTGCAGGGGGCATGAAGACGGTGTCGGTGCGTGGGTTCGGTGCCAAGCATACGGGAGTGAGCTACGATGGCGTGATGCTCTCGGAATGCCAAAGCGGTGAGATAGACCTGTCGCGCTACTCGCTGGATAACGTTGACAAGCTGTCGCTGGTGATTGGCGACAACGATGATATCTTTATCCCTGCCCGTCAGGCGTCAACACCGGCAGTGCTGCAAATACAGACATTGCCTACGCTGAATCTTCAGCCTACGTCTCTCACGGCTCAGGTCAAGTTCGGCTCGTTTGGCTATGTGAGTCCGTTTGTGCGCTTTGAGCAGTCGCTCTCCGACCGCTTTGCTTTCAGCATCGTGGGCGAGTATACCTATGCGGAGAACGACTATCCGTATGAGTTGAAGAACGGTGAAGAGACGATTCGTGAGCATCGCAAGAACAGTCGGATGAACTCGGGACACGGTGAGCTGAACTTTGTGTGGAAAATGAACCGTGTGAGTCAGCTGAGTGGTAAAGTGTACTATTACGACAACGACCGACAATTGCCTGGACAAGTGCATTATTACGTGAATATCAGTAAAGAGACGCTGCGCGACCGCAACTTATTCGGACAACTGATGTACCAGACGCGCTGGGGCGACAAAGTTTCGATGAAGTGGAATGGGAAGTTCAACTGGTTCTCGTCGTCGTATCGCGACCCGTTGTATCAGGGCAATGTGATGGATGCTGACTATTGGCAGCGTGAAGCCTACACTTCGGCAGCACTGCTCTACACGCCTGATGAGCATTGGGCTTTCGACTATTCGGCAGACTATGCCTTCAACAACCTGAATGGCGTGTCGAAGATGGCGACGGTAGGTAGGCCCTATCGCCACACCATTCTGCAGTCGGCCACTGCCAGATGGCACAACAAACGACTGACGGTGATAGGCCGTCTGCTCTATTCGCTCTACCTGAACGATACGAAGGAGGGCTCGAAGGCCGACAACATGAAACGTCTGTCGCCATCGCTGTCCCTGTCGTACAAATTGCTGGCTGACGATGATTTATATGTACGCGCGTCGTATAAGAACATCTTCCGTGCTCCGACATTCAACGAGAGCTACTATTACCACTATGGTAGCACCGATCTGAAGCCGGAGAGCACCCATCAGCTGAATCTTGGGGTGACATATGGCGGAAGGATAGGAAGTAATACTGAACTCCAGTGTTCACTGGACGGATACTACAACGAGGTAACCGACAAGATTGTGGCTATTCCCGCCAGCATGTTTATGTGGCGCTGTGTGAACGTAGGAAAGGTGAAGATTCTGGGTGTGGACGCCACGCTGCGTGCTTCGCAACAACTGGCTCCGCAACATACGCTTTCGCTGGCTGGTAGCTACAGCTATCAGTCGGCTCGTAACAAAGCACTGCCAGGTTCGTCGTCGTACAACCTGCAGTTGGCCTATACTCCCGAGCATACAGCAAGCGGTTCGGTGAGCTATGAGAATCCGTGGGTGAACCTGTCTGTGCACGCTACTGGAATGAGTAGTCGCTGGGCCAACAATGAACATTACGAGACGACCGATATTGACGGCTATGTGGAGTTCGGGCTGACCGCCTGGCGCACATTCCGTATGGGTCGCCATAGCATAGAAGGGCGCCTGGATCTGAAGAACCTGTTCAACACACAGTATGAACTGGTGCGTCTGTATCCGATGCCTCGCAGAAGTTATCAGATTTCAATTAATTATAAACAAGAAATGAAAAAGTTTTTATTTGTATTTGCAGTGATGATGAGCGCAACGCTCTTCACTTCATGTTTAAAAAACGACAATGACGGACGCCACAAGTATGTGGTGTCCGACAGCAAGGGTGCTTACCTTGTTTGCTCAGGCAATTCGTATAACGGTGTAGCTGGTTTCTTGACCTACTACGACTATACCAGCAAGTCGGCAACGAAGGACATCTACAGCGCTGTCAATGGTACCAGTCTTGGAATGACCCCCAACGACGTACTGCGCTATGGTGAGAAACTCTACATCGTCGTAGACGGTGAGCACACAGTCTTTGTTTGCAATGCCAAGACGCAGAAACTGATTAAGCGCATCGACATGACAGCAAGTGATATGCTAGGTGCGGAAGACGGTGTGAGCCCCCGTCGCATTGCTGCCGATGACGGCAAGATCTACGTGTCGACCTTTGGTGGCTATGTAGCCGCTATCGATACTATCAGCTTCTCGCTGGTGAAGAAGTATCAGGCAGGTTCTTATCCTGAGGGCCTGGCTATTTCCAACGGTTATATGGTTGTAGCTAATAGTGACTACAGTATGGGTACTAATCCCTCTATTTCTTTCATTAACCTGACGGATGGTAGCACTCAGACGCTCAAGAACGAAAACATTCGTAACCCTCAGGATGTTGCCATTGCCGGTGCAGACATATATTACCTCGATGGGGGAACGTATGGACCTGCTCCTGCCTATATTCAGGAGAATGCCGGCGTTTACAAACTCTCTGGCAATACTTCGAACTTTACAGTGTCGAAAATTGTTACAGATGCTACATCATGGGCTTGCGTAGGTACCAAAATCTATACAATCGCTTCGCCTTATGGCACAGGAAATCCCGCAAAGTATGCTATTTTCGACATCTCATCGGGTAGTAGCAAGAATTTCACTCCTGAAGGTATTGACTACCCCGCCTGCATCGGTGTAGACCCACTGACCGGAAATATTTACATCGCTGCTTATAACCCTGTGACCAATGAGTGGGGCACGTATGGCGATACTTATTCAGACGGCTTTGTTAATATCTACGACTCAAGTTTTAGCAAGGTTGGAAGCTTCACTTGCGGCATCAACCCAACTCGCTTTGCCTTTAATATCGGCACAGAGGAAATTGAGTACTAAATGTCTGGTCTGAAGTACATTAGAAATCTCTCTCTTAGTGCCCTTGTGGCACTGTTGCTATCTTCCTGTGGAGCCCGGACAGGGTTCTCGCAGGAAGGTGGTGATACTTTAAATTTGAAGTATTCGTCGTTATTGGCAATTGTCAAATACGAGGGATATACGCAGGTCGACATCCGCAATCCCTGGAAGGAGGGCAAACTGCTGCACACCTATATCCTGGTGCCACGCGAGAAAGAGATGCCTGAGCATCTGCCTCACGGCACCATTATCCGTACACCGGTGGAACGGGCTGCGGTGTTTACCACAGTACATTGTTCGCTTCTGACTTCCATCGGACATGGTGAGAACATCGTGGGAGTGGCCGACCTGAAATACATCAAGATTCCCTATATACAGGAGCAGGTGCGCAAGGGACGTATAGCCGACTGCGGCAATGGACTGAATCCGATAGTGGAGAAAATCATCGACGTGAAACCTGAGGTCATCCTGCTGTCGCCCTTTGAGAACAGCGGTGGCTACGGCAAGGTGGAAGAGATAGACATCCCCCTGGTGGAGTGCGCGGAATATATGGAGAACTCGCCATTGGCACGTGCGGAATGGATGAAATTCTATGGTATGCTCTTCGGTGAGGAACAGCAGACCGACAGTCTTTTCACCGTGGTGGACAAAAGTTATCAGGCACTGAAGGCAGAGGCACAAAAGGCTGGCGAAGGTCGTAGCGTGCTCATCGACAAGATAGTGGGTTCAGTATGGTATGTGCCTGGCGGACAAAGCACGCTGGGGCAGATGATTAAGGATGCCGGTGGATATTACCCTTGGGCTGACGATGAACATAGCGGTAGCGTATCACTGCCTTTCGAGGCCGTACTGGAGAAAGCGGGTGGGGCAGAAGTGTGGCTCTATCGCTATAGCAGTGACCACGAACAGACGATGCAGGAACTGCTGAGCGAATACCGTGGATACGTGCAGCTGCAGGCTTATGCCGATGGCAATGTCTATGGCTGCAATGTGGAACAGTCGCTTTTCTATGAGGAATCGCCTTTCCGTCCTGATTGGCTGCTGTCGGACTTTATCCAGATTTTGCATCCGGACATACCAAACAAAGTGCCTTTGCGTTACTATAAGAGGTTAGAGGTTAGAGGTAAGAGGTAAGAGGTATGAAACGGGGAGTTGCATATTGTGTGATGTTGGCTGTACTGGCTGTAGTTCTGCTGGTAGCTAACATTGTGATAGGCTCCATCTCCATACCACTATCCGAAACATTTCGCATTATCTTAGGTGCAGATGACGTCAAACCATCGTGGCAGTATATCATATTGGAATCGCGTCTGCCTCAGGCACTTACGGCAATTCTCTGCGGAAGTGCTTTAGCGGCTAGCGGACTCATGTTGCAGACGGCATTCCGCAATCCATTGGCGGGTCCGAGCATCTTTGGTATCAATAGCGGAGCAGGACTGGGCGTTGCTTTAGTGATGCTTTTTTTAGGTGGTAGCATCTCGGCTGGCTCTGTCAGTATCTCCGGTTTTCTGGCTGTCCTCGTAGCAGCTTTTGTAGGTGCTATGACGGTGATGGCAGTCATCTTCTTTTTCTCAACCATTGTCCGCAATCATGTGATGCTGCTCATTATCGGCATCATGATAGGCTATATAGCCAATTCGGCTATCTCGCTGCTCAATTTCTTCGCCACTGACGAAGGGGTGCGCAGTTATATGGTGTGGGGCATGGGATCGTTTGGCGGCGTCTCGATGAAAATGATGCCTCTCTTTGCCAGTATCACCATTCTGGGACTTATAGGCAGTCTGCTGCTCATCAAACCCCTCAATGCCCTGATGCTGGGCGACAACTATGCCGAGAATTTAGGTATCAACATTATCAGAGTGCGCAACTGGCTACTCATCGTCACAGGTGTCCTTACCGCTATTACGACAGCTTTTTGCGGTCCGGTGGCCTTTATCGGATTGGCTGTGCCCCATATCGCACGTCTTTTGCTCACTACCGACAATCATCGTTCGCTACTCCCTGCTACAATGTTGATGGGAGCTGTCGTCGCACTGCTGTGTAATATCATTACTGTGCTGCCTGGTGAGAATGGAGTCATTCCCCTGAATGCCGTCACTCCTCTCATTGGTGCACCGGTGATAATCTATGTCATTATGAAACGTTGAAGGATTGAAGTATGAAACGAATCATTCTGGTTACAGGAGGGCAGCGCTCGGGTAAGAGCCGTTATGCCGAAGAGATGGCGCTCAGTATGGCGGAAAATCCCGTCTATCTGGCCACAGCGCATATTTGGGACGATGAGTTCCGTGAGCGAGTGAGGAAACACCAGGAGCGTCGTGGAACCCAATGGACCAATATTGAGGAAGAACGACTGCTGAGCCGACACGATCTGACGGGACGCGTGGTGGTGGTTGACTGTGTGACGCTCTGGCTGACCAATTTCTTCTGTGAGAATACTGACGTTGAACAGACATTGAAAATGGTGAAGGCGGAGTTCGACCGATTTACCAGCCGCGATGCAACCTATATCTTTGTGACCAACGAGATAGGTAGTGGCGGTGTGAGTGAGAACGCCCTGCAACGGAAATTCACTGATTTGGAGGGCTGGATGAACCAATATATCGCTGCGAAAGCCGACGAGGTGGTATTGATGGTGAGTGGAATTGCGGTGAAGGTGAAAGAATTGAAGGGGCTATGAGGATATTTGATATCAAGAAACCGGATGAGGGAATGCGGCCTCTGATACAGGCCAAAATCGACCATCTGAACAAACCCAAGGGTTCGCTGGGCCGCCTGGAGGAAATAGCCATGCAGGTCTGTCTCATCCAGCAGACTCTATCACCATCGCTCTCTCATCCTTGCCATCTGTTGTTGGGCGGTGACCACGGTATAGAGCGTGAGGGTGTCAGTGTATCGCCCCGTGAAGTGACCTGGCAGCAGATGATCAATTTCACGAAGGGTGGCGGTGGCGTGAACATGTTCTGTCGGCAACACGGGTTCAGTCTGCGCATCGTCGATGTGGGTGTTGACTACGACTTAAGCAGTGTACCTGGTATCATCGATAGGAAAATTAGGAGAGGAACTAGGAATTTCCTCCACGAGGCTGCTATGACACAAGAAGAGTTCGAACAGGCCATCGGTATCGGTGCAGACTTGGTGGACGACTGTGTGGCTGAAGGTTGTCGCGTATTGTGTCTTGGTGAGATGGGGATTGCAAACACCTCGCCTTCGAGCATCTGGATGCACCTCTTCTGTCAGATTCCACTCGACCAGTGTATCGGAGCCGGTGCCGGATTGGATTCAGCCGGTATTCGCCACAAGTATAAAGTGCTGAGCCAGGCTATTGACAATTGTCAATTATCAATTGTCAATTCTCAATTATCAATTCCTTACTTCGGAGGCTATGAGATGGTGACAGCCATTGGTGCTATGTTGAGGGCAGCCGAACAACATATGGTCATTCTTGTAGACGGATTTATCATGACTGCCTGTGCCTTGGCTGCTACGCAAATCAATCCCGACAGTCAGCACTATATGATATTCACACACTGTGGCGACGAGTCGGGGCATCGGCTGATGCTTGAAGCAATGGGAGCCCGTCCGCTATTATATCTCGGTCTGCGACTAGGTGAGGGAACGGGTGCGCTTTGTGCCTTTCCCATCGTAGATTCAGCTGTGAGGATGATGAATGAGATGAACAACTTTGACAACGCCAACATCACTAAATACTTTTAAAGCGTATGGAAATATCGATAGACCAGACAAAATGGTACGACCGCATCTGGGCAGCCTTCATTTTCTTCACCAGACTGCCTTTCTGGCGACTCCATCAACCGCCTAAAGAGTGTTATAAGTCGGTGGTGGAACACTGGCCACTGACTGGTTGGCTGACAGGTGGAGCGATGGCAGCTACGCTCTATTTCGGCAATATGATACTGCCAACAGCTGTGGCTGTGATTCTGGCCATCGTGGTGCGTCTGCTGGTAACGGGGGCACTCCATGAAGACGGACTGGCCGACTTCTTCGACGGATTCGGAGGGGGAGGGAAAGACCGCCAACGTATTCTCGATATCATGAAGGATTCGCATATTGGTACCTATGGCGTATTGGCGCTAATAGTTTATTTCGCCCTCCTTTTCACAACGCTCTCAACTCTCAATGGTCAATTCTCAATTATCAATTGTCAATTATCAACTCTTATCGTTCTCGCCGCCGATCCTTATAGCAAGATGGTGACCAGTCAGTTGGTGATGATGTTGCCTTATGCCCGTAAGGAGAGCGAGGCCAAGAACAATACAGTGTATAGGAAAATGGACTGGAAGGCTGGTATCGGTCTGGCCATACAAGGACTGCTACCCATGATCTTCTTTTTGTATTTGACAGGTCTCTCGTGGGAGTGGGTGATTTTTGTCCCCTGTATAGTGATGTATTTCCTCTATATGCTCATACGAAGCCGTTTACAAGGCTATACAGGTGATTGCTGTGGAGCTGTTTGCCTGCTGGTAGAACTCTCCGTATATCTTGTGGTCTGTATCTTAGTAGCAGGCCCAGCAGCATAAGGCAACAAGACATATCATCAGCACTTCTGCCGTCCTGTTGACTCGGACGGCTTTTTTCATATCATCGGTGGTGAGCGGTCGGTCGTTGTCGCCGATATAGGGTTTGTCGACAACCTCTCCAAAATAGATATGAGGTCCTCCGAACCTACAGTTGAGGATACCAGCAAGAGCTGCTTCCGGATAGCCACTGTTGGGGGAGGCATGCTGTCGGCCGTATTTCAGGACGAAGGCTATAAGACGCGGTTTTCCCAGAATCATCAGCAAGGCAGTGAGTCGAGCTGGTATGTAGTTGGCAATATCATCAATGCGGGCAGCCCAACAACCGAAGTCCTTATAGCGTTCTGAACGGTAGCCAATCATCGAGTCGAGCGTGTTCACCATCTTATAAGCCAGCATCCCAGGCGTCCCCAGTATGGCCAACCAGAACAGTGGTGCTATTACGCCGTCGCTTAGGTTTTCGGCCAGTGTCTCTAATGCAGCCGTACGCACTTCCTGTTCTGTTAACTGTGACGTGTCGCGCCCAACAATACGGGCTACTTGGCGTCGTCCTTCTTCCAATGATCTGTCGAGTGCCAGAAACACTGCTTTCACTTCACGTATCAATGTCGTTCCTGCCAGACAGTAGAAGATGATGAGAAGGTCGAGGAAGTGAAGAATGAAGAGTGAAGAGTGAAGAATGAGATGTCGCACAAACCAGGTGACAGAAAAGACGAGGGCGATCAGCAGTAGCGCCATCAGTGCACCTTTCGCCTTACGGTGGGTACCTTTGTTAAGACGTCGTTCTCCCCATGCTATCATCTTGCCGAAGCCCACAATGGGATGGGGCAACCAGGCAGGGTCGCCCAACAGCAGGTCGAGCAGCCAGCCGACAAGCAGAGGCAGTAGGGCTATCACGACATCACTCATGACTCTTGAAGTATTTGGTAGACGAGATCCATCTTCACATGTTGACGTACATAATCAGCCAGCAGGTCGTATTGTTTCTCCTTAAAGGTATGATAGTCGATGGGCTTGTCGTGAGAGGCAATTTTCTTAGCAAAGGGACGAAGTAGGAAATCAACGAAAGGGGCATTGTCGAGAATACCATGTACATAGGTTCCCATACAATGTTCGTCTGCCAGATATCCGTCCTCCGTTTCATCGTTCAGATGTAGCAGGGGAGAAGCCTCGCCCAGCGGTGTCGTCACTCCCTGATGTATCTCATAGCCAATACCATATTCACAACTGACCTGTCGCATCGTCTTCTCACCGTCTATTACCGTCGTCATAGGCAATAGTCCTAATCCAGGCATGCGCTCCACCTCTCCTTCTGTATGATTGGGATCGCATACCTCACGTCCCATCATCTGATAGCCACCGCAGATTCCCAGTATGGTAGCTCCGCGCCGACGGGCTTTTATTACGGCTTCTGCTACTCCGTTTCGACGCAGGTGGTAGAGGTCGTCGATGGTAGATTTCGAGCCAGGCAGGATGACGATATCAGCCTCTTCGATATCTGCAGGATTACTGGTATAAAAAAGATGGATACGATCGTCGCGCTCCAAGGCATCAAAGTCGGTAAAGTTACTCATATGACGAAGTAGCACTACAGCCACATTGACCTTCCCTTTCTGTGCCTCCATCGATTTTTTTTCGAGCGACACACTGTCTTCCTCCTCAATATGGATGTCGGTGAAATAGGGGATGACACCTACAACAGGAATTCCACAGAGTTCTTCGATGATTTTGACACCGTCTTCGAAGAGACGTATGTCGCCACGAAACTTATTGATGATGATACCTTTTACATGGCGGCGCTCCTCTTCCGTCAGCAGCATCACGCTACCGTAGACGCTTGCAAAGACACCTCCCCTGTCGATATCGGCTATAAGGAAGACGTCAGCCCCAGCATAGAGTGCCATCGGCATATTCACCAAGTCGATGTCTCTCAGGTTGATTTCCGAGACACTTCCAGCTCCCTCCATCACAATGGGATTATACTTAGAGGCCAGCCTTTCGAAGGCTGCATGTACGGCTTTCCGCAGTTCTTCACGCCCCTCTTTCCGGAAATAACTGCCAGCCGACTGATTGCCCACAGGTCGGCCGTTGAGTACCACCTGAGAGGTATGGTCGGACTGTGGTTTCAGCAGGATGGGATTCATATCTGTATGACAGGGAATACCTGCCGCTTCAGCCTGTACGGCCTGAGCTCTGCCAATCTCCAGTCCTTCGGGAGTGGCAAACGAGTTGAGCGACATGTTCTGAGCTTTGAATGGAGCAGGTCGGAAGCCATCCTGCAAGAAGATACGACAGAAGGCAGCAGCCACAACGCTTTTACCTACGTCGCTGCCCGTTCCGACAAACATAATAGGATGTAATTTCTTCACACGCTATTGGATTTAAATCCCAGATTCTGGGTGAGACACCCTCACTTTTGGTGCAAAGATACAACAATTATTTGTTGATTTCGACTTTTTTGTGTATTTTTGTAGCCAAAATTATGAATAAAATGGATGATAGGTTGCTGAAAAGCCGTAGTTATCGCGGAATCATCTCTGCGAGTTTTGGCTTATATTTCGCGCATTTCCGCCTTTTTTTCAAGGCTACGTGGTTGCGCGCCCTCGTGTTTTCCGTGTTTTTTGCAGCCCTGGCCATGCTGTTGGCTGTCGAGCTGCCAGCCATCACTGCAACTGTAATGAAGGAAGAACTGGTGACGAAGGTAGGTTTGTCGCAAGATACGGCTAATCAATACCTGCTGGTTGTGGGCGGCATCGTGGTGTTGGCATTGTGCTGCCTCGCGTCGTGGATATGGATTGCTCCCAAAGTGCTTCGGAAACTGAATGAGTTGCATGCGAGTGAAGCCGACAATCTGCCTGGGAAGTGGAGAAAGGTTTTCCGCAAACTGCTGCGCCCCCGTCATTGGGGACAGTTGTTTATAACACTGTTGGTGGCAGGCTTGCTGATAGGTGTTGTGCTAGGCGTCTGTCTGCTGCCTTCCATCATTCTGGCTTATGCGCATTTTATCTCGCAGGAAGGATTCCTCAATGGTGATCCCACGGGAATGCCAGGCTATGTCTTTCCACTGTCGGCAGTTACCTTCCTGCTCACTGGATTTGTGATGGTATACCTCTGTATGCCCATCCTTCTGACAGCCTATTATCTGTATGGCTCCATTGTCGCTTACGAAAAAGAAGAAAAGAAAATAGATTTATGAAAAGACTATTGTTTATCGACCGTGACGGTACAATCATAGAGGAACCAGCCGACGAGCAGATTGATTCCTTCGAGAAACTGAAATTCGTTGAGGGAGTTATCCGCAATCTGGTGTTTATCAGTCAGCGCCTGGACTTCGAATTGGTGATGGTTAGCAATCAGGACGGGCTTGGTACGGCTTCCTTTCCTGAAGAAACATTCTGGCCCGTACAGAATTTCATCCTTCAGACTCTGAAGAGCGAGGGTGTGGAGTTCAGCGACGTCTTGATTGACCCGCATTTTCCAGAAGATCATGCTCCTACGAGAAAGCCCAATACAGGGTTGGTAGAGAAATATATGAATGATCCCGACTACGATATTCCGAACAGTTATGTGATTGGCGACCGTGATACCGATCGTCAGTTTGCGGCCAATATCGGTTGCAAGTTTTTGCAGATAGGCAGTTGGGACCGTGTGGCGGAGACACTCTTTGCCGGTGAGCGATATGCAGAGGTAAAGCGTACTACGAAAGAGACAGATATTCTGGTCAAGGTGTGTCTCGACGGTACGGGAAAGTGTGACATACAGACGGGTCTTGGATTCTTCGACCACATGTTGGAACAGATTGGCAAGCATGGCATGATGGATCTGACGATACACACCAAGGGCGACTTGGAGGTAGACGAACATCACACCATTGAGGATACTGCCATTGCTTTGGGAGATTGCATTCTCAAGGCTCTGGGCGACAAGCGAGGCATCGAGCGCTATGGCTACTGCCTGCCTATGGATGACTGTCTGTGCAGTGTGGCACTCGATTTCGGAGGTCGTCCCTGGCTCGTGTGGGATGCTGAGTTTCATCGCGAGAAAATTGGCGAGATGCCCACGGAGATGTTCCTGCATTTCTTCAAGAGTCTGAGCGATGCTGCCCGTATGAATCTCAACGTTAAGGCAGAGGGCGAAAACGAGCATCATAAGATTGAAGGCATCTTCAAGGCTCTGGCCCGTTCGCTGAAGATGGCTGTCAGACGCGACATCTATCATTACGAACTGCCCAGCACGAAGGGACTGCTGTGAACTTTCAACTTTCAACTCTCAACTATGAACTATATCAAGTGGGGATTCATCGGATGCGGTGAAGTAACGGAAATCAAAAGCGGACCGGCTTTCTCTGAAGTGGAAGGCTCGTCGGTTGTTGCCGTGATGAGCCGTACTGAGGAGAGGGCTCGTACCTATGCCGTGAAGCATGGTATTCCGAAATGGTATACCGATGCACAGGAGCTGATTGACGACCCCGATGTGAATGCCGTCTATGTGGCAACACCACCCTCCAGTCATGCCACTTACGCCATCATGGCGATGAAGGCTGGCAAGCCCGTCTATGTGGAAAAGCCACTGGCAGCTTCCTACGAAGACTGTGCCCGCATCAATCGTATCAGCGCTGAGACGGGCATCCCTTGTTTTGTGGCCTACTATCGTCGCTATCTGCCTTATTTCCATAAGGTGAAGGATATCGTAGACAGCGGTATGATTGGTAAGATGGTGAATGTACATGTGCGTTTTGCCGTGCCTCCTCGCGAATTAGACTATAGTAGGACCAACGAACTGCCGTGGCGCCTTCAACCGGATATTGCGGGTGGGGGCTATTTCTATGACTTGGCGCCTCACCAGCTGGATCTCCTTCAGCACTTTTTCGGTGTGATTATCGAAGCCCGTGGTATTTGTGCCAATAGGGGAGGGCTCTATCAGGCAGAAGACAGCGTGAGTGCCTGCTTTGAGTTTGAAAACGGTCTGCCCGGAAGCGGCTCTTGGTGTTTTGTGGCTCATGAGTCAGCCCGTGAGGATCGCATTGAACTCATCGGAGACCGTGGCTCTGTCAGTTTCTCGGTGTTCGATTATGCCCCTATCAAACTGCACACCAGCGATGGTGCCGAGAGTATCACCATCCCTAATCCGCCGTATGTGCAGTTCCCGCTCATCAAGAATGTGATAGAGCATCTGCAGGGAATCAGTATCTGTGACTGTACGAGTGTTTCGGCCACTCCTGTCAATTGGGTGATGGACCGTATTCTGGGTAAATTCTGATAGAAGAAGATGCGTAAGAGTCTGACCATAGTGATGCTGATGATGAGTCTGGGAGCCCTGGCTACCGATTCACTGAGCGTAGAGCAACCCAAAAAGCAAGGGTGGCTCGCTCGCTTTGTCGAAAGCTTAAGCGAGGTCGACACCAACTATGTGGAGCCACAGCACTACAACTGGGCGCTGATGCTTCAGTCAATCAATACTTACGACTACTACCGGCTGAGTACGCGTGATGTAGCAAACAGCCAGGCCATCTCGTTTGCTCCGAATATCGGTGTCCGCATGGGACCGTATTTCGGATGGCGATGGATATTCTTGGGCTATACGTTCGACCTGCGAAACCTCAACCTGTTCAGCGGTCCGCGAAAACTGGAGATCGACGGTAGTATCTACAGTTCACGCTTTGGAGCCGATATTTTCTATCGTCGCTCCGTCGACGACTATAAGATACGAAGTGTGGATTTAGGAAAGGGGATTGACACAGGGCCCTTGGAGGGATCCGACTTCGACGGACTCAACGTCAGTATTACGGGCGTCAATTTCTACTATATCTTCAACCACAAGCGCTTTTCCTATCCGGCTGCTTTCGCCCAGAGCACCTGTCAGAAAATCAGTTGTGGCACGTGGATGGCAGGAATAGGCTATCTGAAGAATAATATCGAATTTGACTACAAACGGTTGGAGGAGTTGGCCAAGGAGAAGTTGGGACAGGAAGTCAAACTCGACAGTGGACTCATGTTCAACCGCGTCAAATATACGGATATCAATGTCTCTGTCGGCTATGCCTATAACTGGGTCTTTGCACGCAACTGGCTCTTCAGCTCGAGTCTTTCGCTGGCGCTGGCTTATAAGACCTCAACGGGTGAGACAGAGCAAAAGAAAAACAAGGCTGACGAAGGATTCGATTTCGAGAATTTCAATGTCGACGGCATCGGGCGCTTTGGTCTGGTGTGGAACAACACGAAGTGGTATGCTGGTGCCAGTGCGATCGTGCGTGCTTACAACTATCACAAATCACGTTTCTCCGCCAATAATATCTTCGGCGATCTGTGCATCTACGTGGGACTGAACTTCGGTCCTCGCGGACCCTATAAGAAGAAAAAACAAAAGAGTAATCAAACAAATAATTAGAGAATATGGAATTACCTGATTTCATGAGTTATGCCAACAAGTTTTCTCAGTCGGATTTCGTCGAGAAGATTTCACGCATTGCCAAGCGGGCAGGCGCCAAACTGGTGTATGCAGCTCTCATCCTGTATTACACGCTGCAGAGTGATAAAGTAAGCACAGCCAACAAGGCGATGATTATCGGAGCCCTGGGGTATATGATCAGTCCGCTCGACGTACTGCCTGATGCCATTCCCATCGTCGGACTCACCGACGACCTGGCTGTGTTGCTCTATGTGCTGAAGAAGGTTTGGACTGAGGTCGACCCCGAGATACAGGAGAAGGCCAAAGCCAAGCTCTCCAAGTGGTTCGACGAGGATGAGATAGAAGAGATCAACCATATCTTCGACAACGCTGAATGATACAGGAATACGACATCAGAGTGCTTCCTCAGGTGGCTGCCAACGAGCAG
>RHMF01001883.1_pt1 | contig 14857 bp, 14 predicted proteins | sample 5365151 | NCBI WGS metagenome assembly RHMF01 (sample SAMN10266501, study PRJNA497801) | feces metagenome | isolation source: feces | host: Bos taurus | place: China: Prairie of Fairy Mountain | collected 2017-08-14 | reverse complement strand
AGAGAATTGTTGGATTCAGTTGCGCTTGAGCGCCGCTGGTCTTCGTTTGATTAACAAGAAAGGTTTGGACGCTGCTTTGAAGCAAGCTTTTGCTGAGGGTCACTGCACTCCGAACGACATTAAAGTAATTGCGTAAAGGAGAGACTAATTATGGCAAAGAAAGTAAAAGGTAACAGAGTTCAAGTTATCCTCGAGTGCACAGAGCACAAGGAGAGCGGTATGCCGGGTACATCTCGTTATATCACCACTAAGAACAGAAAGAATACAACTGAGAGATTGGAGTTGAAGAAGTACAATCCTATCTTGAAGCGTGTAACAGTTCACAAGGAAATTAAGTAATAACCCTTATATATAGTATAGACTATGGCAAAGAAAGCGGTTGCATCTCTTCAGACGGGTAAGTCAAGCTCTTACTCTAAAGTTATCAAGATGGTTAAGTCTCCGAAGACCGGCGCTTACATTTTCGATGAGCAAATGGTTCCTTCTGAGAAGGTACAGGAGTTCCTCAAGAAGTAATTAAATTTACAATAAAGTATAGCGAAGCCCTACAACCCGCGTTGTGGGGCTTTCTTTATCAATAAATAATGGATATCGGATTTCTCAATCGTTTCGAAGAAAAAATACAGGCCGAACTCCTACGTATCTGTACGTCGCACGGCCTGCTGGGTGGAGTGTTGTTAGCTACTGATGATGTCACTGACCATTGGGACGTGTTGGCTCCCGAGTATGTGGCCGATGCAGTAGGGCAGATTGCTGATTACCCAACCGTGTCGGTAGCTTGGGCAGGTTATCTGGGTCTGGCTATAGCGCACGGCTGGGACAAGAACTGGCAGGCATGCTCTCGCGCACCTTATACCTCTTATTATGGTAGCCAAGGATTTGATGATATGGATGAGCATATCGTGCAACATGTTCTTGGCTTGTCGCTTGAAAGTAAAGAGGCATCACAACTTGAAGCTGTGATACGTAGCTGTGCGCAAACGGCAGTCACTCTCATACGGCGCGAACAAATAGAACCGCAGAGCCCTATGGCTTTTCATGTGTTTGCCCGTGCCGTCAAGGTGATGTATCGTATCGGTGCAGCATTGGAACTTAAGCGATTAGGCTATAAGTTCGAGGAGGTTGCACTACCACCACATTTCGGCATACAGCCTGAGTGCTGAGTCTCTGGCAGATCCTTATTTGGCAAACAGGCTAAGGTTATCGAAACTTGGCTGAAGCTTGCCCTGCTCAATGCTATGGATGATCTCAACCACACGGTCATTCATCGGGGTGGGGCATCCTACTTTTCTGCCATAGCTTGATACTGCGCCATTGATGGCATCTACCTCTGTCAGTTTGCCCTTTTCGAGATCTTGGAGCATGCTGGCTTTCAATTTGGCGTGCTTACGGATAGCGATAGGTATGATGAAATATGAGATGGCTTTCTTGATAGGGTTCGTATAGTTGAGCAACTTGACAATGTCCTTGCCCTGTACGGGCTCAATGCGTATGTTGCCCGCTTGGCAAACGTCAATGCACTCCTTGATCAATGCCTGCACAATACGACGTGAGGACCGTGGCTTAGCTGCTTCGCCGAAAGTGCAACCGAGCACGGCACTCATACCTGAGAATGAGGCATTGATGAGCAGTTTGCTCCAACGGGTTCCGATAAAGTTTTCTTCTACATCAACGGTGCCCATCAATTCAAGCAACTCTTTCACCTTGCTGAAATGCTTGTTGCGTTGAGTCGAGATGGCACCTAATGAGAATGACAGAGCATCGGGCTCGCTTGTCAGTTCGCATACGCCAGGCGATTGCATTGTGGCACCCCACGCCACGGTACATCCGAGCACATGTTCCTCACCCAGAATTTCTGCGATTTGCATCTCGGGAAGTCCGTTCTGGAATGTTACCAATACGCCATCCGGAGCCAGATAGCTCTTGAGCATTTCTACCACTTCGGCATTGTTTTGCTGCTTGGTCATTAGGAATATAATATCGTACTGCCCACTTATCTCGTCGGGGGTGTAGGCTATGACGGGTTGCACGAATTGTACCGTACCTACTACTTGCGCCCCTTTTGTCTTTAAGGCTTCTACATGAGCCTTGTTGCGGTTGATGAGTTCAATGGCCACACCGGCCTTGCTGATATATGCTCCGAGGATTGTGCCTAATGAACCGGCACCATAAATTGCTATACGCATAGTTTGTTGGTTTTATGTGGTTTTATACTTGTTTTCCTGATTTTTAATACTCTTTGCGAACTAATCAAACAAAACTCCGTTCCCGTCAGTATCTAAGGTTTGAGCTAATTTGTCAATGTTGAGACTGCGAGCCGAGGCATCAACGATGTCTTTGTAGACACCTCCCTCTCGATACAGCATGTCGGGGTTTCCTGATTGTTCTATATGACCTTCCTGCATGGCATAGATGATGTCGCTGTCAATGATTTGGGAAATGCTGTGTGAAATAATGATGACCGTTCGGTTGCGTTTGATGGCGTCGATGCTGGCCTTGATTTGTTCGGTTGCTATAGCATCAAGCGAAGCTGTGGGCTCGTCAAGGAAGATAATGGGCGGATTCTTCAAAAACATACGTGCTATAGCTATGCGTTGCTGCTGGCCACCCGAAAGGAGTTGTGCTTTGGAGTCGAACCCTTGGGGGAGTTTCATTATTTGGTCATAGATGTATGCTTTGCGCGAAGCCTCCTCCACTTGCTCGCGTGTGGCATTGGGCTGTCCGTAACGTATGTTCTCCTCGATTGTTCCATCGAAGATGTGGTTCTTCTGTAATACCATGCCGATGTTGTCGCGCAGAAATTGAATGTCGTAGTCGCGTAACTCTACTCCATCGAGCTTGATAGAGCCGCAGTCGGGGTCGTAGAACCGTACCAACAGATTCAGAATGGTCGATTTTCCAGCCCCTGACAGTCCTACCAACGCTGTTATCTTGCCGCTTTCAATGTGCATGTTGATGTCATGCAGAGCCTTTGTTCCATTAGGGTATGTGAAGTCTACCGCAGAGAGCTCAAAATTGCCCTTTATGGATTCGGGACGATAATGCCCTGTGGGTTCACGTTCTGTGTCGGCCTCCAGTATGTCGAAGAAACCCTCAGCATATATCAGTGCATCGTTCATTTGGTCAAATATGCGCTGCAGCTGTGTGATAGGAGCGGTTACGTTGGAGAATAGCATGACATGATACATTATCTTTCCAATTGTCATTCCTGGATAATCGATAAGTACCAGATAGGCTGTAAGAATGATAATCAACACAGTTCCGGTTTGGCGTACAAAGCTTTTTAGACCATCAAAATAGAATGATGTCTTGCGAACACGCATCTGGTTGTCGGTGAATTGGGTTTGTAGTTCCCATTGCTTGTCACTCTCAATTTCTTCGCGGTTGAACGATTTGATGACGTTGATGCTTTCAATGATATTCATAATACCATGACTCTTCTGCTCACGGTATGAACGCATGTTACGTCTCCAACCTTGCAGTCGTTTGGCTTGTCGAATCGTAATCCATATATATATAGGTACGATGCCTAATGCCGTGAGGCCTACGAATACATTGGCAGCAAACATCAGAATCAAAGCCAAAGCTGCACTCATAAAAAGGGGAAGCAGGTCAATGAAGAAATTCTGCACGGTAGAAGAAAGGCTGCTAACGCCTTGGTCTATGCGTGTTTGCAGCTTTCCCGTTTCGTTGTTCGGACGTGAGAAAAAGGCCATGCGATAGCGCAACATATGGTCAATGACCGCTTGTGACAGATCCTTGGAGACGTTGATACGCATCTTCTCGCCAAAGTAGTGCTGTGCATAAGTGATTATGGCTGATAGAATCTCTTTGCCTAACAACACGATGCTGATGATGGTGAGGATATGTGCAGCCTTGCTCCAGACGAGTGTGTCAGTTATGATAAGCGAGTTGATGGCGTCAACTGTGCGGTCGAGTACAACGGCGTTGATTTGTGCTATGAAAGAGCCGATGATGGTAAGGATAAGGGTCAGCACTACCAGCCATCGATATGGCTTTACATAGGGAGCTATCTTTTGGAATAGTGTTATTAGATTCATTGTTTGCTTTTTTTTGTGTGGCTTACAAGTCTTTGTAAGAGGGACTGAATGTGTCTCCGTCGTTTATTTCGCCACTTGCAATACCTTTCTTTAGCCAGCGGACACGTTGAGCCGAGGTGCCATGATTGAATGCATCGGGCACCGTGTAGCCCTGGGCTTGCTTTTGTAGATAGTCATCGCCAATTCGTGATGCCACATTGATACCCTCTTCTATATCACCATCTTCAAGTGAGTTGAACATTTTGTTGTCGTGGTGCGCCCAGATACCTGCAAGAAAGTCGGCCTGGAGCTCAAGGCGTACGCTGATTCTATTGCTCTCTTTCTCGCTTACACGACTCATTTGTTGGTGTGCCTGATCGAGAATTCCTAACAGATACTGTACGTGGTGACCCACCTCGTGGGCGATGACGTAGGCATAGGCAAAATCACCATCGGCACCTAACTGCCTCTTCATTTGAGTGAAGAATGATAAGTCTATGTATACACTTTGGTCTGCCGAACAATAAAATGGTCCCGTCGATGCGGTGGCTCCACCGCATCCTGATTGTACCTGGCCAGTGAAAAGGACAAGGCGAGGTGGCTCGTATGTGCGTCCCATTTTTTTGAATTCTTTGGTCCAAACGTCTTCCGTTCCTGCCAGTATCTGGCTGGAGAATTTCGCTAACGCTTCTTCTTCGGCTGTCGGTTCATAGTTCGACATTTGGCCATGCTCGGTGAGTATATCCTCAAGGTCTGCACTGCTCAACACACTCAATGGGTCGCCTCCCATTATCCAGGTGATGAGGGCTACAACAAGTAAGCCACCAATACCAATACCTGTTTTTCCGCCTCTACTCATGCGGCGGCGGTCATCTACGTTACGACTTTCTCTTCTTCCATCCAATCTCATAGCGATAACATATAAATGGTTATTTTCTGCAAAGATATAATAAAGTTTTTGAAAAGTATTGGTGAAGATATAAGAATAATAACCATGCTGTAGATGGACAACTTGGAAAAATGGAAGTAAATTTGCTTTTTCACTCGGCTTGCACTAAATTTGTAAGTCAAAACGTATGTAAGTGTTTTTATGAAGAGATATATAGTCGTTGTTTCGCTATTACTTTTAGTGTTTAGCGTAAAGGGCCAAATTACTCCTGATAGATACCCCATAGTAGACGAATGTTCGGCTACGTTCGTCAATCATGAGGGCGATGTGGAGGAACTTGAAATCGGAGGCTCGTACGATGCCCCTTTGGAGGTGACTTTTTGGGCCAATCCGACCGATACAGCAGGCTATAATGTGCTGTATGAATGGAAAATCCTTCAGATTAAAAGTGGCAAGGAAACCTTGCTCGCCAAACGCAACGAAGAGTTTACGACCTTTACTTTCTCTGAGGGAGGAGTCGATGTTACCTATCGCATAGAGTTATACATCACGTATACCTATCGTGAAGATATGACGATTACGGGTGAGGGAGAGGGTACGCCTCTTACATTCTCGCTACGCGGCTCGTCGGTACATCTATACAATGCCTTCTCGCCCAATGGCGATGGCACCAACGATGTATATCGCGTGAAGACCCAGTCGCTGCTGTCGTTCCGTATGAAGATCTTCAATCGCTGGGGACAGGAGATTGTCTCGGGCGATCAAGGCAGCTTGCCCACAGCATACGAAGACGATTATACCTATTATATATGTTGGGACGGCACCTATCACGGAAGTAAGGTGGAGGATGGTGTCTACTTCATCCTCGTCGAGGCCGAAGGCTCTGATGGTGTCAAGTATGTGCGCCGTGGCGATATCAATGTGCTGACACGCTCAAGAAAGGAGGATACCCATGAGTAATATCGAAGTCTACGGTGCCCGCGAGCATAACCTGAAGAATATTGATGCCACCATCCCTCACGGTTCGCTCACGGTGATTACCGGTTTGAGTGGTAGCGGTAAGTCTTCTTTGGCATTCGACACCCTCTTTGCCGAGGGGCAGCGTCGCTATATAGAGACCTTCTCGGCCTATGCCCGCAACTTCCTCGGTGGCATGCAGCGCCCCGATGTTGACAAGGTCACTGGCCTCTCGCCCGTGATTTCCATAGAGCAGAAGACCACCAATAAGAATCCACGCTCCACTGTGGGCACCATTACCGAGGTGTACGACTACCTGCGCTTGCTTTTTGCTCGTGCCGGAGAAGCCTATTCCTACAAGTCGGGCGAGAAGATGGTCAAGTATACCGAAGAGCAGATTATCGACCTTATATTGAAAGACTATAAGGGCAAGCCCATCTTCATCCTGGCTCCGCTTGTCAAGGCCCGCAAGGGACACTACCGCGAACTCTTCGAACAGGTGCGCCGCAAAGGATTCCTTTATGTGCGTGTCGATGGCGAGGTGCGCGAGGTGATGCACGGCATGCGTCTCGACCGCTATAAGAACCACGACATTGAGGTGGTGGTTGACAAGCTCAAGGTGGATGACAAGGACGACAAGCGCTTGCGCGAGAGCGTGGCCAATGCCATGACTCAGGGCGACGGACTTATCATGCTCATGGATAAGGACAGTGGCGAGGTGCGTCACTACAGTAAGCGCCTCATGTGTCCTGTCACGGGAATCTCCTACAAGGAACCCGCACCCCACAACTTCTCCTTCAACTCGCCACAGGGAGCCTGTCCCAAGTGTAAGGGATTGGGGCATGTCACCCAACTCGATATCGACAAGCTCATCCCCGACAAGAGTCTCTCCATCTACAAGGGTGCCATCGTGCCCTTGGGCAACTATAAGAATACCCTTATCTTCCGCACCATCGAGGCCCTGCTGGCCCGCTACGAATACACGCTCAAGACTCCCGTGGAGGAGATTGAGGAGAGCGTTCTTGAGGAGGTCTTCTACGGCTGTCCCGAGCGCATCAAGGTGAAGACCACCATCCTGGAGGAGTCCGACATGTTCATCTCCTACGACGGCCTGGTCAAGTACTTCCTCAGTGAGCACGATGTGGAGCCCACGGCTGCGCAGCAGAAGTGGATCGACCAGTTCTCGGCCACTACCGTGTGTCCCGCCTGTCATGGCACGCGCCTCAATCGCGAGGCCTTGCACTACCGTATCCTCGACAAGAACATCCACGAGCTCGCCTCGATGGATATCAGTGACCTTTATGAGTGGACATCTACGGCTGTGACCCGTCTTGAAGGTAACCAGCAGAAGATTGCCGTGGAGATACTCAAGGAGATTAACACCCGCCTGCGCTTCCTCCTCGATGTGGGGCTCGACTACCTGTCGCTCTCGCGCTCCTCGATGACCCTCTCGGGCGGTGAGAGCCAGCGCATACGTCTGGCCACACAGATCGGTTCGCAGCTCGTCAATGTGCTGTATATCCTGGATGAGCCCAGTATCGGACTTCACCAGCGCGACAACCAACGACTCATCGACTCGCTCAAGTCGCTCCGCGATATAGGCAACACCGTCATCGTTGTAGAGCACGACAAGGATATGATGATGGCTGCCGACCACGTTATCGACCTCGGGCCTTATGCTGGCCGCAAGGGTGGGGAAGTGGTCTTCATGGGTACTCCCGAAGAGATGCTTCGCACCCATACGCTCACCTCGCAATACCTCAATGGCGAGATGAAGATCGAGGTGCCTGCCGTGCGCCGCAAGGGCAACGGCCATGTGCTACGTCTTACCGGAGCCACGGGCAACAATCTCAAGGGAGTGGATGTGGACTTCCCTTTAGGCACCCTCATCTGTGTCACCGGAGTGAGTGGCTCGGGCAAGTCGTCGCTCATCAATGACACGCTGCAGCCCATCCTCTCCAAGCATTTCTACCGCTCTCTGCGTGAGCCGCTTCCCTATACCGCTATCGAGGGCCTCGAACATATTGACAAGGTGGTCAATGTAGACCAGTCGCCCCTGGGCCGTACCCCGCGCTCCAATCCAGCTACTTATACCGGTGTCTTCAGCGACATCCGCAGTCTCTTCGTCAGTCTCCCCGAAGCCAAGATACGTGGCTACAAGCCCGGGCGCTTCTCCTTCAACGTGAGTGGAGGCCGTTGCGAGGCCTGCGGAGGCAATGGCTACAAGAATGTGGAGATGAACTTCCTGCCCAACGTGCTTGTCCCCTGCGAGGTTTGTCAGGGCAAACGTTACAACCACGAGACTCTCGAGGTGCGCTTCAAGGGCAAGAGCATTGCCGATGTACTTGACATGACCATCAACCGTGCGGTAGAGTTCTTCGAGAACGTGCCTACCATCCTGGGCAAGATCAAGGTGCTGCAAGATGTGGGTCTCGGCTATATCAAGTTGGGACAACCCTCTACCACGCTATCGGGTGGTGAGAGCCAGCGCGTGAAGCTTGCTACCGAACTCTCAAAGCGCGACACTGGCAACACCTTATATATATTGGACGAACCCACCACAGGACTCCACTTCGAGGATATCCGTGTGCTGATGAACGTGCTGCAACGCCTTGTCGACAAGGGCAATACCGTCATCGTCATTGAGCATAACCTCGACGTCATCAAGATGGCCGACTATCTTATCGATATGGGCCCCGAGGGCGGTCGTGGCGGAGGTCAGCTCCTGATGGCCGGTACGCCCGAAGAGATAGCCCAGTGCCCCGAAAGCTACACGGCAAGGTACCTCAAGGAATATCTGTAGCGATTGGCATAAATAATCCTAAAATATATAAGCTTCTTTGGATACCTATAAAACAATAGCCGCTCCGTGTGAGGGAGTATTTACCGAAAAACGTAGCAAGTTCATTGCTATGGCATTTCCTGTAACTTCACTTGATGAAATCAAGGAGCATTTGACTGAGTGCCAGAAACGGTATTTCGATGCCCGGCATGTGTGTTATGCCTATATGCTTGGCCATGAGCGTACCAACTTTCGTGCCAATGACAATGGCGAGCCGTCGGGTACGGCCGGCCGTCCTATTCTTGGACAAATCAACAGTCGCGAACTGACCGATATATTAGTCGTCGTGGTACGCTACTTTGGTGGCATCAAGCTCGGTACAGGCGGACTTATTGTTGCCTATAAGGCCGCTGCGGCAGAGGCACTTGATGTGGCAGAAGTGGTGGAGAAAACGGTGGATCTTACGCTCGACATTTTCTTCGAATATCCAATGATGAATGAAGTGATGCGTATCGTTAAGGAGGAGAATCCCATGGTAATAGAACAAGACTTTCAGATGGATTGCCGCATACGTCTCTCTATTCGTGCTTCGCGTATGTCCAGACTGCGTGAACGTTACGAACAGTTGGCACTCGAGACTGGCCGTATACGGATAGGTAAGGAGAGTGATACACAAGAAGAGGGTTCCTAATCAGGAACCCTCTTCTATATAATATAGGAGTATGTTATTTCTATGTTCGTTCGATATATGCCACGGCATCGCCCTTCATTACGGTGCTGCCTTGCGGGGTTACCTCAGCCAGTCGGCCGGCAAAGCCTGCGTAAACGGGGGTCATCTGTCCCCAGCGAGTGGCAATATGACACATCAGTTCGCCCTCTTTATAGGTGCGTCCTACGTTGGGAGCTGATGAGGGGACAGAGATTTCCCAAATTACCTGTCCGTTCTCGGGAGCGCAGATAGCATCGGCCTTGGCATGCTTGAGGGCCTGTAGCTGTTCGGGGGTAACACCTGTGCCGCCGAGTGCTGCATCCTTAGCTTTCTGTAGCTCGGTCTCGAAGCGCTGCTTGGCTACGCCTGAGCGGTAGTCGCGGTACTGGCGGTCGTGCATGGCAAACTCGAAGAGCTCTTCGTCGTCCTTTCCAGTATCCCAACCCAGTTCCTTCATCTCCTTGCGATAGGTGTCGAGGGCATCGGGGTAGTAGCTCTGTGGGTCGGCATCGGTGAACTCGCGGCCCTGGCTCTTGGCCAGCTCGATAATCTCGGGTGCCAACGGTCCGGGCAGGCGGCCACACTTGCCAAGAATCATATCCCACGCATTGTTGTCAATCATGGAGAAGCGCTCCTCACCCTTGATGAGCTGCATGAGGTTCATCAAGGCGATGTTCTTCACGTACTGGCTATAGGGAGTCACGAGTGGGGGATAGCCCAGCTTGGGCCATACATATTCTACCTCGTCGAAGAGCATGATGACCAAATCATCGATGCTGAGCGGAGCCTTGCCCTGTCCCTTGAGGATAAGGTTGATGCCAGCATGCACACCCTTCAGGTCGGCCATCATGGAGCCCATCATGCCACCAGGGAGTCCGCACTTGAGCAGCAGTGAAGACATGTGCTTGTTCGTGGGGTCCATGAAGTAACCGAGGAAGTCATCCATAAACTCCTGTGTGAGGCTGCGTGCCTTCATGTAGGCATTCATATTGATCTCGGGCACTTGGAAACCGGCATCCTTGAGCATAGCTTGCACAGAGATGATGTCGGGATGAACCTTACCCCATGACAGGGGTTCAATGGCGGTGTCAATGATGTCGGCACCGTTTTCACACACCTCGAGGATAGAGGCCATAGAGAGACCGGGGCCTGAGTGGCCGTGGTACTGCACGATAACCTCGGGGTGACGGGTCTTGATGTTCTTGACCAGCTGACCCAGCATCTTGGGGCGCCCGATACCTGCCATGTCCTTGAGCGCTATCTCGGTGGCTCCGGCAGCGATGAGCTTGTCGGCCAGCTCGGTGTAGTACTCAACGGTATGGATAGGCGAGTGGGTGATGCAGAGTGCGGCTTGCGGTATCATGCCTGCCTCCAAGGCATACTTGATGGAGGGGATGATGTTGCGGGCATCGTTGAGTCCGCAGAAGATACGGGTGATATCGGTACCCTGAGCCTTCTTTACCTTATACATAAGACGACGAACGTCAGCTGGGACGGGGAACATACGCAGACCGTTGAGTGCGCGGTCGAGCATGTGGGTCTGTATGCCTGCTTCGTGGAAGGTCTTGGTGAAGGTACGCACGGCCGTGTTGGGATTCTCGCCATAGAGCAGGTTTACCTGTTCGAAGGCTCCACCGTTGGTCTCTACACGAGCAAAGCAACCCATCTCAACGATGACGGGGGCTATGCGGGCGAGTTGGTCGGCACGGGGCTGGTACTTGCCTGATGACTGGAACATGTCGCGGTACAAAAGGCTAAATTTGATCTCCTTTTTCATGACTTGTGTGTGTTCTTTTCGATATTAGAATAATGTTTGACATTTGTTAACTGCAAATGTAGCAAATATTATTTGAATTATGAATCATGAATTATGATTTTTATTTCTATCGGGTTCATAATTCATGATTCATAGTTGATTATTGTTCCTGTTCCACCCATATCAGCTTACTGGTGTCATAACCTCGTTGCTGAATGTTCTTTACGATCTTCTTCTGTACTTCGGGCTTGAGTTGCGGTGTGCGGCTCAGTATCCATAGGTACTTTGGGCTGCTGCTCCCTACTACGGAGTAGGAGTAGTCGGGTGCGAGGTCGAGGATATAGTAATCACTGTAGAAAGGACCAAAGAAACTTACGCGCAGTTGTCCAGGCTTGCCGTTCTTGTTGGGCTTGGCTTTGCCTGTGCTCTCCTTGAACTTGCCGTCGAGGGTGTAGAGATGGCCGCTGTTGAGTACCTTAATCATGCCGTCGTCACGTAGGGTGTATTCTGCCGTAGAACCCACAAGGCCGCGCTCGAAGGCGTGGTCGTAACGGGCAATTTCGTACCATTTGCCCAAATAGCGGTCGAGGTTAAATTCGGTGACGGTACTGTTGTCAATCGTCTGACAAAATGTCGTTGTACATAATCCTAAGAATAGGGTTGTAAGGAAATTCTTTTTCATATCACAAAGTTTGTTTTATTTGTCGAACTAACATTTGTGATGCCTTTTTGTTTGGTTAAAATCTTATTGCTGCAATATGTTTGGGGGTATATTGGAGGTAAACCTCGAATATTTCTACACTCGCGGTGAAAAATATTGAAGAAAACTTCATATTTCTTGCTCGTTTATCACTATATTTGCAAACACTATATAATAAATTGTATATTGATATGGAAAATAAATCAGACAAGCAAGATGTTCGGCAACCAGATGTGCAGCCATCTCAACGTAAGCAGTTTCATGGATTTTCTATGGGTTTTCTCTTGATACTTTTGGCTGTAGTGGTAGGTGTGTATATTGTATGCACTATCATTGCAGGAGGTAACTGATACCTTTTTTGTTGCAAATATTTGATTTAGGTAGAATAATTAGGGGAGCCTTCGAAGGCTCCCCTGATCTATTTCTTTGTAAAGAGCTTACAGCGATTCGCCAAAGTCCTGACGGAATTTCTCTACCAGCTGCTCCTGCCAGAAGCCTATCTCTTTCAGACGGCCTGAGAAGAAGCGCAGCACAGAGGGTTCTTCCACCCATTCGAGACCGCCGATGAGTTCGCGGTTATCCCAGAGCCACTTCACGCGGTCGGCCACATACTTCAATTGTGATAGCGTGTATACACGACGGGGAACGGCGAGACGCATGAGCTCGAGCTCTGCATAGGGCTCTGTGCCGTCGGGGTTACGCTGCTCTGAGAGTGTTCCACGCTCCATACCACGGATACCACTGATGATATAGAGCGCTGCAGCAACGGCAGCCGCAGGGTACTGGTTGTGCGGCATGTCGGGCACGAAGGCACCGGCATTGAGGTGGCAACCCAGTCCGCCAGCAGGCAGTATGACGGGCACACCGTAGTCGTTGAGTTCCTTGGCAAGGTAGTTGATGAATTCTGGTCCCTGGCTGATGTACTCCATATCGAGACTTTCGTAGAGTCCTTGCGCCATAGCCTCCATAGAACGTACGTCCATACCGCCATAGGTGAGGAAGCCTTCGTAGAGAGGAATGTACTCGACCATCATCTTGGTGAACTTCTCATTCTTGCTGGTGATGATACCGCCCTTGGCGAAGCCGAGCTTGCGGGCCGAGAAGTAGATGATGTCGAAGTGGTCGGCCAGCAGGTGATAGATGGTCTTCAGATCCATGTATTTGCAGCGTGCCTCACGGGTCTTCATGAAGTAGATGTTGTCCTGAAGCAGCGAAGCATCGAGCACGCTGATAATGTTGTTGTCGTGGCAGATGTCGGTCACGGCAAGCATGTTCTCGAGCGATACGGGCTGTCCGCCGATGAGGTTGGTGCCAGCCTCTACGCGTACGAAAGCAATGTTCTCGGCACCCTTCTCCTTGATAGTGGCGCGCAGCTTCTTCAGGTCGAAGTCGCCCTTGAAGGGGTCGTTCGATTGGGGCTTGAGTCCCTTCTCAGCCACCAATTCCTCCACGGTGCCTCCCATACGTGTGATGTGAGCCTTGGTGGTGGTGAAGTGGAAGTTCATCAGTGCCGTCTGACCGGGTTTCACTAAAGCCGAAGCGAGGATGTTCTCGCAGGCACGTCCCTGATGAGCTGGCAATACGTTCTCTGTGCCAAACACCTCCTTGACAGCCTCTTTCACGCGAACAAAAGTCTCAGATCCTGCATACGAATCATCGGCACGCATCGATGCGGCCAGCTGCAGGTCACTCATGGCGTTGACGCCCGAGTCGGTGAGCATATCGAGATAGATGTCACGGTTCTGTAGTAGGAAGGTATTGTTGCCAGCTTCTTTAATACGTTGTAAACGCTCTTCTACAGGAAGTAGAAAGAGTTTCTGTACCACGCGCACCTTGTGCATTTCCAAGGGTACCTGTTCTTTTTCTTGGTAGAATTTGATTTGCATAATAGTTGTTTTTATGGTTATTCTTTTAATTAGGTTGCGAAGATATATATAAATATTGGAATATGTGACAAATTGCAACGGAATATATGTAATTTGTTACATTTTTGTTTGGTTTTATCGCTTGATAGCGTTTTGGGGTATTGTTGTTTCCTGTTTTTAATGACATTATTCTAATGACGCAATGCGGGTTGTTCCCAAATATGGATATATTTGATGTATTCAGAGAGAAATGTGGAGTAAGATTCATAAATTTTGTTTGTTTATTCGTATATTTGCAGCAAATGTGAAAATTGTAGAATAAACTAATAAATAATGCAATGAAGATAGACGTCTCAATCCGTCGGGCACTCATAGCGGTTGGGCTTGTGTGGCAGGCTCATTCTGGGGTAGCGCAGACCGATAATTACGATTTGTATGTATCGTATACGGATAGTGTGGAGGTGGCGATTGACTTGGCCAATCTGCGTACTTTAACTTTTTCGTCAAGTGACCGTACTATGACGGCTAATTATCGTGATGGCAGTAGCTATACACACGACTATAGTCGTATCGGCAAGATGTATTTTGCTGTGGCTAACGGCATTGGGCAAGTGGAGGCTGATTCTCCCTCGCTATATCGTCTGGATGGTGAGCTGCTCACTCTGCACGAGGAGGCACGCAGTGCGGCGCTATACCGATTGGATGGTACGTTGGTGATAAATATTACCGAACGAGAGGTGTGGCTCGGCGAACTGCCGGAAGGGATATATATACTACGTGTAGATAATCAAACTGCTAAGCTATGTGTACGATGAGACGTCTGATGATTGTGGCGCTATTGGGCGCGATGGGATGTCTTGCCAAAGCACAGGATATTCCTGAAAAGATATATGTGAACCGCTATGGATCAGAGAAACGGGTTGATGTGGTGAGTGGCGATTACCTGGATAGTATGGTGGTGAGGTTGGGTAGAACGAAGTTGCTTGACTCGCTATACTTCTATATCAGCGATGGCACCACCCGTGGGTTCCGCATACGCAGTATCGATAGTGTCAGTGTCGACGAACCTCGCGACCTGTTGCTCAAGGAACTTACCTATTATAATAAGATAAGCAATAAGCGTATCCCCACGTATGCCGATAGTTATACCAATATTGCG
>RHMF01000676.1_pt1 | contig 14858 bp, 12 predicted proteins | sample 5365151 | NCBI WGS metagenome assembly RHMF01 (sample SAMN10266501, study PRJNA497801) | feces metagenome | isolation source: feces | host: Bos taurus | place: China: Prairie of Fairy Mountain | collected 2017-08-14 | reverse complement strand
ATAGGTTTCAAGCAATCCTTTTGACATATTGTTTTTATTGCTCAATAGGGCTGTGTAGGTTTGATTTGAAATGCAACGTTGTAGTTCTTTATAAGTAAGGTTTTCTTTGTTTGCATAAAGTATATAGAATAGGCGTTCTTCATAGCTTTTACATCTACAAAGTATCTCTATATGAATACTTAATGATGTTAATTCTAATATTTTAGGCATTTGTCCAAATGGCATCTGGACAATTTGTGCAGATGTCGTCTGCACAATTAGGTTTGTTTCTTGATAGGTTGAATTTGTAGGCATTTCAATTTGTGCAGGCACTGACTGCACAAATTCATGGTTTAGATATTTTTCTACTGTTGAAGCAAATGTTTCTGATGAGTATTCTTCATAAAACATTATCATGTTATAAATACTTCTTTTGCTAAATCCTTTTATGTCGGGACGTTGTGAACGTATGTATTCTGATAGTTGAGAAACAACTTTGCTTCCCCATTCTTCGCTTTTTAGTTTGTTTGACACATAGCCTCCAACATGCCATGCGGTAAGAAGCAGTTCTTCATTAACAGCTTTTGTTGCTCGTGTTTTATGTTGTAGAATGATATTAACAACTTCTCCGAATTGTTGCTCTATTGGTTTTATTACATTGTTTTCCATAGGCTATATTGCTTCTATTTTTCTTTTCTCTCTTTGGTTTATTCTTCTGAGAGGGTTATCCACTCGTTGTCGATTGCCAAAAGACGGCAGAGGTTCATTGCTTCGGTTGGCACTTCGGAGTTGTCGGTTTCTACAAGGCTGTAGTCGATATGTTCACTTATGCGGTCGATGTCTATTGGTGGGGTTAGGTTGTGGTGAATGAAGCCTTTGACACGCATACTTTTGCATGGGGCTTGTATGTTGGAGTAGTGGGTGGTTACGACTGTGAGGCTTTCTTGTGTAGAGCTTACTTTGATGAATCCTTCTACAAGTTTGCGTCCTTCTACGGGGTTGGTTGTGCGGGCTAATTCATCGACTAAGACAAGGTGTTTGCCGCCTTGACGCATGGTTTTGATGATATTGTCTAAGGTTTTGATTTCCCAAGCGAATGAGGATAGGCCTTCTTCTTCGTTTTGTCCGTCTCCAATTGAGCATTGCACGCTTTCAACCAAGCATACTTCACCGCTGTGGCAGCCGACAAGGAATCCGTATTGCAACATTAGCTGATTGAGTGCCAAGGTTTTGAGTATCATTGTCTTTCCTGCCATATTGGCTCCGGTTATCAAGAATACTTTTTCGCCTATTTCGATATCTATGTCTTGATAGCGTTTTCCTTTTTCGCTCATCAAGTTTTTGACTACTGGGTGGAAGATTCCTTTGTAGCTGATTTGTTTTTTGTTGCAGATTTCTACTTTTTGTAGGTTTTGTTCTTTGGCTAAGAGTGCTTTTGCAAAGGCAAGGTCTATCAAGGCTATGTTTCTTAGGGCTTGTTTTAGCTTTGGCACTTGTACGAAGAGTTTTTTGCATAGTCTTTCTCTGATTGCATCTTCTATCTTTAAGCACTCTAAGTATAATATGCGGCTTTCTTCTTCTTGGTTTTCGTTTCGTGCCTTTTCCCAGCGATTTCTTGCCTCTAAGAGTTCTTCTGAGTATGCTGAATAGACGTGAAAACTTGGCTGCTCTAAGCCTTCGGGGTCTAAGATTTCGATTGCCTCTTGCAAGTCGGGCAATGGCATTAGCAAGGAGTCGAATTGTTTTTTCAGTTTCTTTGTATTGATGCAGAATACCTTTAATTCAAACAATGCAACATCGTCTGCCACACCTTCTTGCTCGATTAGCCTTAGCGTTCCGTTTATATCACAAATCGAGTTCAAGAGACAGAAAAATCTATGTAGGTTTTGTTCGTTTTGAGTGTTTAGAAACTCTGTGCATTCTTCTATCTGTTGCCATTGTTGCTTTATCCATGCTTCTGAGAGTGAGAACTCTGTCTCTAAGAGCAGTTTTCTACCCATAGAGGTTTGGATATTCAAAAGCGAATAGATTGTTTTCAGTGCTTTGTATTCGGCAATGGCTTGTTGAAATTTCATTGTGTTATAAGGTTTTTATGTTGTAAATGTCCATTGGTATAGCTTGTGAAAGTGCTTCAAGCATTTGTTCATTGTTGAAGTTGTAACCGCTTGGCGAAATGGGATTTGCCGTTATTGCAATCAAGTTGGCAGGGTGGAGGACGCTCAATCTTCCGCCGCGTTGCAAGAATCGATGTATGCTTTCGGGGGAAGCAAAATTTTTGGTAAAGTCTTTGATGATGATTTCTGTTGATGAGAGTTCTTTTTGGGTGCAAAGAAACTGCATGAATTTCTCGTTCAATACTCCCGATATGTATATGCGTTTGCCGTATGCAAATATTTTATCTTTGTAGCGGTCAATCATCAGTAGGGAAGGGATTTCCAACTCTATGACTTCTCCTTCTGAGAGTGCAAATATTCCGCTCTCCTTTTGCTTTAAGGATTCTAATTCATCTCCTTGATATTTCGGTAATTGAGTCAGCTCATAGGTAAAGCGAGTTTTTGCAACCATTGTTGGCAATGAGGCACTCACCGCTGCACCGGTTGAAAGTATCATTGCATCGGTTATACATGGCGAACCGAAACTCATTCTCGACAAAGCCCCGTCAATAAGGCATAAATCAACTTGTGCGGATAATGTGTCGATAAGTCTTTTCAGTTGTTCACTTCCACTTGGCCCGGCAAGTAATACCTTTCCATCTGAAACGGCTTGTGCTGTTATCAGTCTTCCCAAGGCTGTTGTTTGACGGCTTACTGATTCAATGTTGGAAATAATTTCTTTTTGGTTGTAAAGTGCTTGTGCGGTTACAAACTTTGTGCCTTTGTAGATGGTGATTTCGGGTTTTGCAGTCTCGGTTACTTGGTCCACTTGCTCACCATCGATTCCTATTGAACTGATTGCTAATTTTAGCTTAGAAAAAGTGCGGAGACGATTCAGCACATAGTTAAGCGTCTGAGTCTTCCCCGCATTCTTTTCCATGCCGACAAAAGATACACTCTTGTATCCTAATAGCTTTTCAACAAAAGGCATATCTCGGTCGGTTTATTCTGCTTCTTATTTTTTGTTTCTTTCGTGACGAGCTAATTGAGCAGGTTCCATAGATAGTTGGTCACCACGCAACAATTTTGAAACGCCATCATTTACGATTTCGTCGCCTTTCAAGAAATCTAAATCACATTCTCCTGGAACGTAGTTCGCAGGTTCTGAATATGTAGTGATAACACCTTCAAAGTTTCTCAAAACTACTTTGTTTGGAGATTGAGAAATGATGTATTGAGGCATTACAGGAGTCTTTCCACCACCGCCTGGTGCATCTACAACGAATGTAGGAACAGCGTAACCTGATGTATGACCACGAAGGTTCTCTATTATCTCGATTCCTTTTGACACAGGAGTACGGAAGTGTTCCAATCCCATTGAAAGGTCGCATTGATAGATGTAGTAAGGTCTTACTCTCATCTTAACAAGTTCGTGAACCAATTTCTTAAATACGCGAACATCGTCATTAACTCCTCTCAACAATACTGATTGGTTACCCAATGGAATACCTGCATTAGCCAAACGTTCGCATGCTGCTTTGGCATCGGCTGTACATTCGTTAGGGTGGTTAAAGTGAGTGTTCAACCAAATTGGGTGATACTTCTTTAACATATTTACCAAGTCGTCTGTGATTCTCATAGGGCAGACAACAGGAGTTCTTGAGCCGATACGTATGATTTCAACGTGAGGAATAGCTCTCAAACGTTGGATTATAGATTCCAACATCTTGTCGCTTACCATCAAAGCATCACCACCTGACAACAATACGTCTCTTACTTGCGGTGTTTTTGCGATGTATTCTATACATTTATCGATACGATCTTGTGTTGACTCACAATCGTTTTGTCCTGCGAAACGACGACGTGTGCAATGACGACAATACATTGAGCACATGTCGGTTATCAAGAACAAAACTCTATCCGGATAACGGTGTGTCAATCCCGGAGCAGGAGAGTCTTCATCTTCGTGCAATGGGTCTAACAAATCTGCTTCTGATTGGTACAATTCAGCTCCTGTAGGTATAGCTTGACGACGTACAGGGTCGTTTGGATTGTTTACATCAATCAAAGATAAATAATAAGGAGTGATTGCCATACGCAAAGTCTTCAAAGCGTTAGCCACACCTTGTTCTTCTTCAGCAGTAAGAGTGATATACTTTTTCAAGTCCTCCAAAGTTTCCACTCTGTTTTTAACTTGCCATTTCCAATCGTACCATTGTTCGTCTGTAACGTTAGGAAACAACTCTTTTCTTCTGTTTACTTGCATATCTATTATGTGTTAATTTTTTTTCGTTCTGCAAAGGTAGTATTTTTTTTTGAATTCTCTGCTTTGGAATTTGAATTGAGTAATTTAATTCTTTGTTTTATTGAAATAATTCTTTGTTTTTTCAGAGAAATTCTTTGTTTTTTCAAAAAAAGCTTTGTTTTATTTTGTGAGGTCTTTGTTTTTCTCAGTCTTATCCTTGAAGATGTTAGGGTTTTCTTGCTTAAACTTCTCTTGATAGCGTTTGATGCTACGTTGAGTCATAACGGGGATAAGGTAAGTCGTAAGGAAACGAAATACCAAATAAACGATTATCAGTATGATGATTGCCTTTATCATAATTATTCACAAAGTACAAATAAATCCTCTCTTGGATTGAGAAACAAGATAGGTATTTTATTGATTTGTTTCAACACTTTCACCTCGTCCAAACCGGTGATTGAATCTACAAAGGTTTTATTCTTGGTTGTTTGACAAATAATCAAATCGCAATTCTCTCTTTCGGCATATTGCAAGGTTTGTAAATCGAGTTTTGTTTTGGTGTCTTGCGAGTGCATGGTTTGGGTTTCGATTGCAAATTGCTTAAACATCTTTCGTGCAAAGGCGATATTCAGATTCAATTGCTTTTGATAGTATTCGTCTTTGTAGCGTCGGTAATATAGAACGATGTCTGAGTTGGCAAATCTACCGAAATAAGATGCCCAAAGTGTCTTTTCCTTACTTTCGGTCAAATTGTTAAGCGACAAAACCACCTTTTCAAACGCTTGGGGTTTTGAATCGGGTGAGCAAACCAAATAAGCGATTCGAGATGAGGACAAATTACGCAACAATGTCTGAGGGTGATTTGCCTCTTTCTTGTCTTTGCTTTCCACATTGCAACAACAAACCAATAGAACTGCATTTAGCAATTCTCCAATTGCATTTAGGAGAGTTTCACTCTTGCCTTTCAAAGCCACGTATGAGTGAAAAATATCCTCAGGCAAGCCATCGTTAATCTGTTTCAAACGCTCCTCAGCCTCTTGTGGCGTTAGGCTTGTATGTTTTTCGTCGGAAATATGCAACAATATCAAGCCTTTGTCCAACATCTTGGCAAGACATATCGCATAATCCAAAGTAGATTCTATTTTCTCTAAATCGGGAAGATACGCAACAACGAATTGGTCTTTCTTTTTCTTATTTTCCACTAATATCTGTATTTATCGCGTTGCTTTTTCCAAATAAACAACAAAATGAAACCAGCCAAAGCACCGCCCAAGTGAGCAAAGTGTGCCACACCATCAGAGGTGCCAAATACTCCATTAAACAATTCCAATGCCATATAGCCGATTACAAACCACTTTGTTTTGATTGGTATTAGGAAATAGAAGTAAATCGTTGTGTTAGGGAACATTAAACCAAAGGCAGCAAGCAATCCGAACACTATTCCCGAGGCTCCGATTGTGTTAATATTGTTTAGGTATTCCTCAACAGGTATTCTATCGTATCCTATATTGACATGAGTGTATATTCCACTCAAAAGGTCGCTGTACATAAAGTAATAGGTTAACTCCTGCAAAAGTGCGGCTCCCAATGCCGAAACAAGACAATAGAGAATAAAGCGTTTGCTGCCCCAAATGTTCTCAAGCGTGTAGCCAAACATCCAAATGGCAAACATATTAAAAAACAAATGAGAAAAGCTTCCGTGAAAGAAACTATAGGTTATCCATTGCCATATGTGGTGATCAGATGCTGCAAAGAAGTGAAGCCCGAACCAATCGGTCAAATCTATGCCTTTTGCTCTTAAAACAATGGTTGCAAGATAGCATATAGCGTTTATGATTAACAAATTCTTACATACCACAGGCATAATGGAAAACTGCGGCGGGGTATATTGGTTTGTACTGTTGTCGTATCCGAAATTCATTTTTTAATTCTTATTTGTGTTTTGTTCTGTTAAATAAAAAAAGTCTTCAATTGTAAAACTACAAGGTTTTCCCTTACAAACGAAACGACTATTGTTTTATTTGATAAAACCTCGTTTTAATTTCATCATTACAATTGCTTATTACAATTTCAGTCAAAGAGTTGTTCAATATCGTCAAGCGTCATTTTGACCATGATTTTCTTTCCATCTGGTGTGAGCATACAATCACTGCAACTGAATAATTGAGAAATCAAGGTTTGCATTTGTTCAACGCTCAAAGTCTCTCCGTATGCTATTTTTGTCCTTTGAGCTATTTTCATGGCACGTTTTTGCTCTGCATCTTCTTCATAAAGATTCTCAGTATTGTCCTCAATGATTTCGCGAGCCAATTCAAAGCACTCATCAGCTGTGCTTGCCATTGGTTTTGCAGAAAGCAAGAATCCACCATCTTGTTTGTCGTATTGCATTTCTATTCCATAGTTACGCAATATCGGAAGCATTTCTACCAATTGGAAACTAATGTGTGGTGGATAGAAATATTTGATTGGTGAAAGCAAATGTTGTGAATCCGTTTGTGTTTTGTTGTTAGACAGTATGCTTTCGTAGATAACCCTCATCGATGCTCTGCTTTGGTCTATCAACATGAAAGAGTTTTTAAGCTTTACAGCAATGTATCGTTCGCCAACTTGAAAAAGATTGTAATTCTTGGCAAAATCGCTTGTTGTGGTTTCTTGTTTCGTTTCTTCAATCTTTGGCGTCAATTCTTCTTCTGCAAACAAAGAGGATTGTGCAAAGACAGGTTCTTTTACTATGTTAGGCGTTTCTATGCGGCTTGTCTCAAATGGGTTATAGTTAGGGTTGAATTTGATTTGTGGAGCTTGTGGAAGTGGGGTAGAAGATGTGATTACAGGAAACTCAATCGTGCGTTTAGAAAAGTCTAACTCGTTTGCCAAAGAGTATTGTCCTATTGCCTTTTTCACACTTGCGTGAAGAACGGAGTAAATCACCTTTTCGTCCAAGAATTTCACCTCTGTCTTGGTCGGATGTATGTTTACATCGATATTTTCAGGCGAAAGGCTAAGCGTAATAAAGAAAGCAGGGTAGGTCTTTTCAGGTATCAAATTAGCAAAAGCCCTATCTACCGCATTGGCAAAGTAAGTGTTCTTCATAAATCTTCCATTGACAAAGAAATATTGCCAAGATTTATTCTTCTTTGCCCATTCGCTCGAACAAACAAAGCCATTTATCTCAACCAAATCAATCTTCTCTGAAACGGGAATAAGTTTGTCATTCATCGACTTGCCAAACAAATCGACTATTCTCTTTTTCATATTCCCAACAGCTAAGTTGTGTAGAGTTTTTTCGTTGTTTACATAGCTTAGAGCAAGGTTTGGATTTATCAAAGCGACTCTTAGAAATTCGTCATTGATGTGTGAGTTTTCTATTTGTTCGCTTTTGAGGAAGTTTCTTCTTGCAGGAGTGTTGTAGAATATGTTTTTGACCGAAATACATGTACCAACTCCACAAGCAATCTCGCAAACCTCCTTAACAACACCTCCTTCGATAACTACCTTTGTACCAATTTCGTCCACCTCTCTACGAGTGCGTAATTCTACTTGTGCAATTGCGGCAATTGAAGCCAAAGCCTCACCACGAAAACCCATGGTTGAAAGCCTTAGAAGGTCGTCTGAGGATTTTATCTTACTTGTTGCATGGGCAAGAAAACACTTTTGAGCGTCTTGTTTATCCATTCCGCAACCATTATCGCTTACTTGGATAAGTGTTCTGCCCGCATCTTTGACCACCAACTGAACTCTTGTAGCACCAGCATCAATAGAGTTTTCGAGCAATTCCTTAACCACCGAAGCAGGACGGCTTACTACTTCACCGGCTGCAATCTGATTGGCAACTATTTCGTCTAATAATTCTATTGCCATTTCTCTACAACGTACAGAAGAAAATAAAGAAGACCTACAAGCACCGTTGCAATCAACATGATTCTGAAAGCAGACACAGGCTTACCTATTTTGTCGTTTTTCTTTGCCTTCATGGCTGAACGGAAATCAATACGGCGTTTATAAGCTTCACCCTCCGTATCGCCATATTTTGCAATCAACTTCTCTAATTCTTCCTTATCTGGATTGTAAAAACGTGGTTTATACTCGAATTGTCTTGGTTTTCTTGTTTGAAATAAGTTACTCATATTCTATTTGTTAGCAAACGAAAACATAAATTCTTGATTTAATTTCTTAAAACGACATTTCAGTTTTCTCAAAAGCCGTTTTAGTATAGCTGAAAGAGTGTTTTAATTTTCCGAAAAAACAATTCACAACATTTTAACGAAAATTAAAACATTTCAACGGCTGCAAAGTTAGCTATTTTTTCTCAAAACGGCTTTGTGATTACTTTTCTTTTTTGTACCTTTGCAGTCGTTTATAATATCATAATGAAGGATTGTATCCGCATTTGATGATTTTGCGTTTTTTGAATCAAATAACAAAGTACACATACGAAATATGGAAAAGAGCAAATTAGGCTTAGATTTTAAGAAAGTGGCACACGCTAAAGAGCTTGCAAAGGTTATTTCTGACCAAGTGCAAGAGTTTGTCAACGGATACTCAACCGTGGCTTGCGAAAGAACGTTGTGTCGATTGATGGGCGTAGATGGCGTTGATGAAAGCGGCGTTCCATTGCCAAATGTTTTGGTTGATTACCTTAAAGACAAAGGTATGCTTTCTAATGGTGTGTTGCCAGTATTGGGAAATGCTGTTATCTACACAGGAAAGACTCCTAACGAAATTGCAGAAGCAGTTGGTAGAAATGAATTAGACCTTGCTGCAATTCCTCAAGGCGATATGGAAAAAGCAAAAGAAGCTTTGCAACCATTCATCGACCAATCAATGGAGAAAATCAAAGCAAACAGAAGAAGAAGAGAAAACTACATAGAAACAATAGGCGAGGGACAAAAACCATACCTTTACATAATAGTTGCAACAGGTAACATTTACGAAGACGTTATCCAAGCTCAAGCCGGTGCAAGACAAGGTGCAGATATTATTGCAGTAATTCGTACAACCGGACAATCGCTTTTGGACTACGTTCCTTATGGAGCAACAACAGAAGGCTTCGGTGGTACATTTGCAACTCAAGAAAACTTCCGCATAATGCGTAAAGCATTGGACGAAGTTGGAGAAGAAGTTGGTCGTTATATCAGATTGTGTAACTACTGTTCAGGCTTATGTATGCCAGAAATCGCCGTAATGGGAGCTTTGGAAGGCTTGGACGTTATGTTGAACGACGCATTGTACGGAATCCTTTTCCGCGACATCAATATGCAAAGAACACTTATCGACCAATACTTCTCAAGAGTTATAAACGGCTTTGCAGGAGTTATCATCAACACAGGAGAAGACAACTACTTGACAACAGCAGATGCGTTTGACCAAGCTCACACAGTATTGGCTTCTGATTTGATTAACGAACAATTAGCTTTTGCTGCAGGATTGCCAGAAGAACAAATGGGATTGGGACATGCCTTCGAGATGACTCCAGATTTGGAAAACGGATTCTTGTATGAGTTGGCTCAAGCTCAAATGATAAGAGAGATATTCCCTAAAGCACCGTTGAAATACATGCCTCCAACAAAGTTTATGACAGGAAACATCTTCCGCGGTCATATTCAAGACGCTTTATTCAACGAAATCGCTATTTGGACTGGTCAAGGATTGCAACTATTGGGTATGATGACCGAAGCAATCCACACACCGTTTATGTCAGATCGTTATTTGTCGATAGAGAATGCTCAATACATTTTCCGTAACATGAAGAATATAGGCGATGACTTAGAGTTTAAGAAAGACGGAATCATGCAAACAAGAGCAAAGAAAGTATTGGACGATGCTATTGAATTGTTGGAAAAGATGACAGAGGAAGGATTGTTCAAAGCATTGGAAAAAGGAATATTTGCAGACATCAAACGACCATTTGATGGAGGGAAAGGATTGGCTGGAGTATTTGAAAAAGGCGAACACTACTACAATCCATTTATTGACTTAATGAAAGGAAAAGGAGGACAACAATAATGAGCGGCGGATTATATTCAATGGAGGCCAAGAATTTCGATACGGAATTAGACCTTACAAAAGTTAAACCATACGGAGATACAATGAATGACGGGAAGACTCAATTGAGTTTCACACTTCCTGTACCTTGTGGAGACGAAGCAATAGAGGCTGCAAAGCAACTTATGAAGAAAATGGGCTTTGAAAACCCTCAAGTTGTATATTACAAAGAATTGACAGAAGGCTTTACTTTCTTCAACTGCTACGGAAGCACCGTTCATACAGTAGATTACTCTACAATACACGTTCCAAAAGTTGAATCGAACGTAATGGATATGCACGAAACAGATGAGTTTATCAAAGAAAAGATAGGAAGAAAGCTTGTTATCGTAGGAGCTTCTACCGGAACAGATGCTCACACTGTGGGAATAGATGCTATCATGAACATGAAAGGTTATGCAGGCCACTACGGATTGGAACGTTATGAAATGATAGAAGCCTTGAACATGGGAGCACAAGTTGCAAACGAAGACTTCATTGCAAAAGCCATAGAATTGAAAGCAGATGCACTTTTGGTATCTCAAACAGTTACACAAAAAGATGTACACATTCAAAACCTTACAGAATTGGTTGAAATGTTGGAAGCAGAAGGATTGAGAGACAAAGTGATATTGTGTTGTGGTGGAGCGAGAATTTCACACGAATTAGCAAAGGAACTTGGTTACGATGCAGGCTTTGGCATGAACACATACGCAGATAACGTAGCTTCTTACATAGCAGAAGAAGTTGCTCGCAGAATGGGAAAATAATAAAACAACAAAACAGATGGAAAAGAATCAAATAAGAGAAGTCATAGCAAAGCGTGCAGCTTTGGAACTTCAAGACGGATTCGTGGTAAACCTTGGTATAGGAATACCAACACTTATTCCTAACTATTTGAAACCCGGAGTAAATGTCCTATTGCAAAGTGAAAACGGATTGATTGGTATGGATTCAGACGCCAAAGAAGGAGAAGAAAATCCAGAATTGATAAACGCAGGCGGCGGACACATAACCATGATAGAAGGAGCAGCGACATTCGACTCAGCAACTTCATTTGCACTAATCAGAGGCGGCCACGTAGATGCCTCAATTCTTGGAGCAATGCAAGTAGATGAGAATGGCGACTTGGCAAACTGGATGATACCAGGCAAAAAGATACCAGGAATGGGCGGAGCAATGGATTTGTTGGTAGGAGCAAAGAGAGTAATCTTGGCAATGGAACACACAGCAAAAGGAAATCCAAAAATCCTTAAGAAATGTACCCTTCCACTAACAGCCAAAGGACAAGTCAATATGATAATCACCGAAATGGGCGTAATGGAAATCACACCAAAGGGAATCGTATTGAAAGAAATCCACCCAGAATTCACAGTTGAGCAAGTTCAAGCAGCAACCGAAGCAGAACTTATCATAGCAGAGGACTTAAAACCTATGCAACAATAACACGAAATAGTTATTTCAAGCATAGAAATTTAAGATATTTCATAAGCTAAAACCCAAACAAGCGGTTCGAATCAAAAACGAACCGCTTGTTTTTTATATATATACTTTCATTTTCTTTATTTTCTCAAAATAATTCTTTGTTTTTTCAGAACGATTCTTTGTTTTAAGAAATTAAAATCAAGTCTCTATTTATTAAAATCAAAGTTTCTAAAAAAAGGTATAAAGACTTTATTCAGTGGAAAATAGAAAAGTAGTGAACATTTCATAATAAAGAACCCTCAAAAAATAATTTTTTAATTGTTAGATAGTCTCTTGGTTGTAATATAAATTGTATATTTGCAAACTGAAAATAAGAAAATATAGAATAGAAAATAGATAAAGAGTAAGTAGAAAAAAATATTATAAAAATAAGCGTTTGCTATTTGTTTGGTAACACTGAAACGTAGGAAATTTCATTAGATTACACCGAAAACAGATTGTGAACGACCACTCTTGCGTGGGCGTTTTTGTCTGTGTAATTCGGTTTCCTACGACCGCAGTGTTGGGCAAAGATGTCCACGCGTTGCGTTCGTAGGAAACATTTGGCATATCGCAAAAAATAAATATAGGCGTATGTCAATGTCGGTAAAGAATTACGGACGTGTTTATACACCCGAATATCTCGTATCCTTAATACTGGATTTCGGTGGCTATATTGGCTCTGCTACGAACAAAAAACACGTCATTGATAACAGTTGTGGCGACGGTGCTTTTCTAAAAGAAATCGTTAAACGTTACATAGAATCTTTTAGAAGTAAGAATGATGATATTTCTGTTTTGAAACAAGAATTGGAAACCTATATTCATGGAATCGAAATAGATAAACAAGAGTATGAAAAGTGCATAAACTCGCTTGATTCTTTGGTTGCAGAATATGGTTTACAAAATGTCAAGTGGGATATTCTGAATGCAGATGCCCTAGAGGTTCATAGGTTTGACGGAAAAATGGATTTTGTTTTCGGAAATCCTCCTTACGTTCGAGTTCATAATCTTTCGGAAAATTATTCAGCGGTAAAACAATATCTTTTTGCTGAACAAGGAATGACTGATTTATATATCGTATTTTTTGAAATAGGTTTTAATATGCTTAATTCAAAAGCTACGATGTGTTTAATAACACCTTCGTCATGGTTGTCAAGTAAAGCTGGACTGAATTTGCGAAAATATATAACAAAGCAAAATAACCTATCTGGTATTATTGATTTGGAACATTTTCAAGCATTTTCTGCGACTACTTATACTTTAATTTCTCGTTTTCAATCAAAGGATTACTTTTCTAAAATCAAGTATTATTTATTTGATTCGAAGAATCAGAAAGCCAAATTCAAATCGGAGTTTTCATTAGAAGAAATAACAATAAATCAAGACTTTTACATAGGTGATAAAAGCTCCATATCTGATTTGCGAAAGATCAAGTTGCAAAAATCTAATCAATATGTAGAGGTTAAAAATGGCTTTGCAACACTTGCAGATAAGATATTCATAGGTGATTTTAACTTTAGAAGAAATTGTATTGATGTTTTGAAAGCCTCAAATGGTAAGTGGCAAAAGTGCATCTTCCCATATGATGAATCGGGTAATGCTTTGGAAGAATGTATTTTGAAAGAGAATATAGAGGTTTACGAATATCTTTTACAATACAAGGATATACTATCTTTGAAAACAAGAGATAATATATCTAAATGGTATTTGTTCGGACGTTCGCAAGCATTGAAAGATGTTAAACAAGATAAGTATGCAATAAATGTTATAATAAAAGATATTGAAAGCATAAAACTTAACTTTGTAGCAAAGGGACAAGGTGTTTATGGCGGTTTATATATTCTTTCAGACTTGGATTTCGAAAGCGTAAAGAAAGTTTTGTTGTCCGAAGATTTTATAAAGTATGTGCGTTCTTTGAGAAAATATAAAAGTGGTGGGTATTACACATTTTCATCTAAGGATTTGGAACAATATCTTAACTATAAAATAGGATTGAAGTATGAATAACACAGATTTTTTACAAGTTATAACATCTTCTTTCAAAAGGTATCTTGATACGGGTTCAAGAAGCAATGAAAAGCTTAAAGTGTTACATGGAGCAATTGCAAAAGATATAAAACTACGTCTTGGAAAAGGTTATGAGGTTTCTTCTTTGGGAGTTGGAGATGGTAAAGAGAAAAAAATATTAGGTAGATATATAGAAAAGGCAGTTGATATTACAATATCTAAAAATAATAAAGATATTGCGGGAATAGGAGTTAAATTTGTTATGCAGAACTATTCACAAAACTCAAATAACTATTTCGAAAACATGCTTGGCGAAACAGCTAACATACGCTGTGCAAATATTCCTTATTTTCAAATATTCATAATACCTGATAAACTTCCTTATTTCAATAACGAAGGTAAAATTCAAAAATGGGAAGAATTTACAGCTCACAATTCAAAAAAGTATTTGACATTATCTGAAGATGATTTTTTAACATCAATACACACGCCAGTGAAAACTTTATTGTTTGTTGTACATCTACCAGAGGTTAGACTACAATCCGATAATAAAAAGAGTTATTTTTCTTATTATAAGAACAAGACTGATTTTTGTATTGTGAAATCCGAATTGCAATATGGTGAATTTTCAAATGCGGTTATATATAACGACTACGAAGAGTTTGCAGATAAGGTTGTTCATTTTGTAAAGTTCCTATAAAATAATATATTTGTAGAAAAGGCTGAATTATTGCTTGAAAATAGTTCTGTGGAATGTGTTTTTGGGTGATTTTTTGGGTGATTGGGGAATACGATGTGGAATAAAAATGTTGTAAGTTTTTGCTTTGATATTGACTTGCGACTTTTCTTTACGCTAGTGTAGGGATTCTTTTTTGCGAAAGCATCTTAGAGGATTATTACGTTTTGAAAGGAACACTCACAAAACAAAAATAGGAAGTCAAATGACTTCCTATTCCAGCGGAAAGTGAGGGATTCGAACCCCCGGACCCGTGAAGATCAACGGTTTTCAAGACCGCCGCATTCGACCACTCTGCCAACTTTCCGTT
>RHMF01000674.1_pt1 | contig 14865 bp, 14 predicted proteins | sample 5365151 | NCBI WGS metagenome assembly RHMF01 (sample SAMN10266501, study PRJNA497801) | feces metagenome | isolation source: feces | host: Bos taurus | place: China: Prairie of Fairy Mountain | collected 2017-08-14 | reverse complement strand
GATGTTGAGGTAGCGGAGGGGGAGTTCCACATTCTCGAACACATTGAGCTCGTCGATGAGGTTGAAGCTCTGGAACACGAAGCCGATGTTGCCCTTGCGGAACTTGGTGCGGTCCTTTTCCTTGAGCTTCGCAACTTCCTGTCCGAGAAGCATGTAGCTTCCGTCGGTAGGGTTGTCAAGAAGTCCGAGGATGTTCAGGAGAGTTGACTTGCCGCAACCTGACGGTCCCATGATTGCCACGAATTCGCCGTCATTGATTTCGAATGAAACCTTGTTGAGTGCTGTTGTCTCGATTTCCTCTGTACGGAAAACCTTGCTGAGGTCTGTTACTGTAATCATAATGTTATGTGTTTATAATCGTTTAATATGTTGATAATTAACTGGTTACTTTCATTTGGGTAGGTGGTTTTTACCTATCCTTATAGGCGTAATGTGTTGATTGATAGTTGGATAGGTGTCATAGAATGTATATCCTTGACTTCGTGCACGATGACAGGATAGTAGTATTTAAAATATCAGCACTTCATTGTCTCCGAAGTTGTCGTAGCCGGAGGTTATTACCTTTTCGCCTGGCTCGAGTCCTTCGAGGACTTCGTAGAACTGCGGGTTCTGACGGCCGATGCGGATCTCGCGCTTTATGGCCTTGCCGCCTTCCGGATCCACGACATATATCCATTTGCCTCCGGTCTTCTGATAGAATGTTCCTCTAGGAATCAGTACCGCGCTTTCAGGCTGGCCGAGCTGGAGGTTTAGGTAGTAGGTCTGGCCTGTACGGATATTTGATGGTTGTTCTCCGCTGAATCTGAAGTCTGCCTGGAATTTTCCGTTTCTTACCTCAGGATAGACCTTGCGGATGACTGCATCATATGTCTCGTTCTGACGCTCGAATGTGGCTGTGAGGCCTGGGCTGACCCTGTCGATATAGTGTTCATCGATCTGTGCCTCGATCTTGTAGCTGCCCATGGCATTGATCTGGCCTATCTTCATTCCGCTGCCTATCGATTGGCCCAGCACGACTTCCAGAAGCCCGAGCTCACCATCTATAGGGGCCTTGACAAAGAGATTCTCTTTTCTTTTGCGGATTCTCTGCATGTTAAGCTTCATGTTTTCAAGGCTTTCCTGCAGCTGTTTGATCTGGACGTTCCTGTACATGCTGTCCTGTTCAGCACGAGCCATAGTCACTTCCAGCTTCTTGCAGAACAAGTTGTAGTCCTCTTCGCTCCGCAGGTACTCTTCCTTTCCTATGAGTCCGTCATTGAAAAGTCTTTTCTGGGATTCCAGTGCGCGCCCTTTCCTCTTTACTTCCGTCTCAAGTTCGAGAATGTTGAGGCTGAGCTGCATCTTTTCCTGTTCCATCTGAATCATGGTGTTGCGGAGAGCATTCTCTTTTTCAGCAAGGTTCGCTTCAGAATTGAGAATCTCCAAGTCAAGGTCGTCATTGCTCAGACGTATTATCACATCTCCGGCATTTATCTGTGTTCCTTCTTCGCATACTATTTCTTCAACGATTCCTGCTTCACGAGGACTGACCTGGATTGTAGTCATAGGCTGGACCTGTCCGCTGATACGTATGTAGTCATTGAATTCTCCTGCCCTGACCTCGCTGACAGTAAGCATCTCGCTGTTGACGCGCAATGTGCTGGAATCATCTCGCAATATGAGCCATAATATGAATAAGGCCATGAAGCCTCCGAACCACCATGGGACTGCTTTTCTGCTGAATATGAGGGCGATGCCCTTTTTCTTTTCGATAGGTTTATCCATTGTCTTGATTGTTGTTGCTTTATAATATCATTTCCTTTACATCGATTTCCAGGTCGTGGCCATTGATGAAATCGTAGAGTGTATATTGCCTGAGAGTATAATAGAATCTCCAGAAATTGCTTATGTCGCTTATGTACTGGCGTAGGGCGCTGTCATTTTCAGTCTGTGCCATGTTCAGGTCGGTTACTGTCGCATTGCCTTCTTTGAAACGATGCATGGTAAGTTCATATCGTTCTGAAGCCACTAGCATGGCTTTACGTGAGACTTGACATTGCTGACGCTGGTTGTTGAACTGGCTTACTGCTGTGAACATCTGGCGACGATAATCATTTTCTGACTGCTGGACCTGTGCTCTGACAACCTCCTGTGCAGCTTTTGCCTTCTGTACCTTTCCTTTGCCAAGTCCCCAGTCGAATATCGGTATGCTGAATGTTATGCCTACGGTTTCCTGATCAAGCAGATCTTTGTATGCCTGTGGAAATTCCGGTCCCGTCTGTGATAGTCCGAAACGTGCATTCAAGGAGAATGAGAACCCTCTCGATGCTTTTGCCAGTGCAACTGATGACTCTGCGTTCAGAAGACTGAGCTCATTTTCAAGGCTGAAACTGGAATTGTTGAGCGACTTGTACATGACAAGGTCGTAATCCATCTGTATGTCAGGAAGATTTTCCTCCAGCATAGGTTCGATCACGAATGATTCGTCATATCCGAGCAATGAGTTGAGGATCATCTGTGCTTCACGTACCTGAACGGCAGTTTCATTTATGGATATGCTGTCGTTGAGCATTCTGAGTTCCAGCTGAAGGTATTCGGCACGTGTCACATTGCCTAGCTGAAGCCTTTCTTTAGCGATACGTAGCATTCTTCCGGAATTGTCGAAATTGCTTTTGCTTATCTCATTGTTCATATGTGCCAGCAGAAGATTGTGGTATGCATATACGGCGTTGATCGTGATGCCCTCCATGCTTTCCAGATAATTTCTTTTGCCTTTTTCATATTCCTTCGGTTCGATCTTTCTGTCCCATTTGAACTGGTTGTATGTGAACAAGGGCTGGTAATATGAAACAGTGACCGGTCTTGAATACCATGTGAGACTCTCGCTTCCGCCGAACTGATCGATTCTGGACATGTCTGAGAATACTGAAAGGGTACCGCCTGTAAATGTTATGTTCTGGTTCAGACGTACTCCGATTCCGTTCTGAAGATTATTGGAACTGACATATTTGAGAGAACCGTCATCCGGGTTCTGCAGAAGAGTGAGAGAGCGGTCGAAGTTCATGATGTCTCCGTAGATGTAAAGAGACGGAAGCCTGCTGGCTTTGTATGAACGGTATGCCCAGTAAGTTGAGATGAATGACTGCCTTGCCTGTAGTGCCTCCACCGATCTGGTGCGGGCGGTATGAATGGCTTCTGATAATGTCATCTGACTTTGTGCTTGGACAGATGAAGAGATGAGTATCAGGGCTATGATTGATGTCAATATCTTTTTCATGTCTTATTATGTAATAATAAGGTCGTTTTATCATGGTTTCGCCAGAAGAATGAACATCAGCTGTGCCAAAATTGCTAATGCATTGAATGTTAATTATTTGAGATTTTTACAAGGGGGATGATGTGTAAAGAAATCTTACACTGCATGTAAAGTAATTTTACGATTCATGCATTAGCACGTAAATTGTTAGGAGTCGCTTTTGAATCGTATCATGAAATGAACTTTGCAGATGGACATAAATCAAGCGATGCAGCTTTGATAGGAGAAATTGCGCTCGGACGCCAGAGTGCATTGAAACTGCTCATGGGCCGATATATGACCATGGCCTTCAGAACGTCTTACCGTATCTTATGTGATTTGAATGACAGCGAGGAGGTGACTCAGAAAGTTTTCCTGCATGTATGGAAGAATGCTTCAGGTTATGATTTCCAATATAGTGTTTCTATATGGATTTACAGGATTCTCGTCAGGCTTTGTCATGAACGTCTTAGAAAACGACGTTTGATGGATCTGTTCTCTTCCGGCCCGGCCGTTTACGAAGCTTCGGCTCCTGCGGCTCTTTCACCAGAGGAGGATTTCATTACCAAGGAGACATGGGCAATATTCTGCAGGGCTTCATCTGTACTTTCACCGAAACATAGGACGGTATTTGTCCTTAAGGATCTGGAGGGCCTATCGACTGAGGATATTGTCTCGATAACCGGAATGACTTCTGGCCAGATTAAAAGCCATCTCGATCTAGCCAGAAAAAGAATCATAGAAGAACTTGAAAGATATGGGAAAGTCAGATGAGTACATTGAATTTGCTGCCTATTTAAGCTATCTGAAAAAAGTGACGGGAGGACCGGCTGATGAGCGGCAGTTCAAGGAAAAGATATTTTCCAGGACTGTTGAGAAAACAGAGCTTCAGACAGCTCTAGGAATTGTCAAAAGACTGGCTGCATCGGCTGTCATAGTTGTCATATGTGCAATGGGGGTTGCAGGGTTTGCATTGATGTCTTCGTCCGGGAAACAAAGTGATAAGGACGGTGTCTGGGAAAGAAGTCGTGAAGAAAAGAATGATTCAAAAAGCGGTTTGAAACTTTATGATGCATATGAGCATTCTAAGCGGATCAGGGAAAAATTCTAGTGTAAATGGTTGATATGAAAAATAATCATCTGCTTTCAGCTTTACTTTCGGTTTTTATTGTAAGTTCTTGTACTACATATTATTATGTTCAGACAGAAGTAGGCAATGATTTAAGCGTGGATCGAAATGTGCATGCCTCGGGAAAAGACAAGGCTCATGTGGAATTCCCGTTTTATCTGTCTGATGGATGGACCGTGTCCAAAGTTTCTGAATCTATTGAAATAGACTTCTATGACGTAAGAGAGAAGATGGAGTATGTCGCACATAAGAATGCTTCCTCTATAGGAGAAGTGAATGTGGCAGGAATGGAGACTGTTGAAAAAAGATTCAGATGGTTTTATACGTTTTATGACTATCGTGCAGTCTTTGACGGGCTGAGAGACACACTTCCGCTTTCCTTTGAAGGATATTTCACGGAGGAACAGCTTGAGCTCTTCTTCAGGGGCTCCGCTCCTCCGGGAGATTGGAACGGAATTGAAATGTATTTCCTTCTGGATTCCATCACCCGGAATTTTGCGGAATGGTATTCAGATGCTACGTATTTCGTGATGTGTGATGTCTTCGGATCATTCTGTACACATGGACAGGTTGAGGTCTTGAAAGCCTCTAAAAACCGTTTTATGGAGGGATTGGAGCATGAGGCTATGTTTGCAATGCGGCCTGATGAGTTCGAGGACAGACTCGCTGCTATAGCTCCTGAAGCGGGATTCGGAAAAGTCTATGAAGATAATTCCCGTGAAATAGCCGCAGCATATGAAAGGGAGACTGAAATAATCGACTGCTTCGAGCATTCATTCATGTTTTCTGTAGATATGCCAGGCAGATATGTTGCAGGAAATGCTGAAAGCTTCATTGATGATGTTCCTGCATGGAAAGTAGATGCATACAGGCTTATGTGTGGCGACCTTATTCTTGAAGCGACTTCAAGAAAAGTCAATCTTTGGGCCTTCATACTGACTTTTGCTGTAATTGCCTTATTGCTCCAGATTTTTGGCAAATTGTTTTCTAAATAGTTCCCCGATATATTGTACAGCAGGTGGCGAGAACCTGTACAGGCATATGTTTTGATTTTCCTGATTGCGTATAATTCGATTTGTCATGCATAAGGAACAATCTAAAAGGATCCAGACTTCTGTCCTGAATGCAGCTGAAAAGAAGGTTCTGGTCTGGCTTGCAGAAAGGCAGCCTAAATGGATGACTTCAGATGCTCTGACCGCAATCGGAGTCATTGGTGCCTTTGTCGTAGCTGTCGGTTACGCTTTGTCTAATTACAATATTTCCTGGCTTTGGCTGGCCTCGTTCGGATACTTTGTGAACTGGTATGGGGACTCTCTTGATGGTACTCTGGCTCGTGTAAGAGGTACTCAGCGGCCAATCTATGGATTCTATCTTGATCATTGCGTCGATGGGGTTACAATGGCTGTCATGTGCATTGGGGCAGGCTTGTCGGAAATGCTCAGCCTTCCTATCGCCATGGCTGTCCTGACGGTCTATCTTCTCCTTTCCATCTCGGTATATATCAATGCCCATCTGAAAGGAGAATTCAAGCTGACTTTTGCCGGCATGGGACCGACGGAGTTCCGTATGATCATGATCATTGTAAATACACTCTTCATCTATATCGCCCCATTGCGTGACTATTCTGCATTCATCGACCTTTGGGATTATACTCTTGTACTTGGAGCTTTTGATTATGTCGGCCTAGTTATACTTCTGATACTTAGTATTATATATCTTAATAATTTTGCGACTGATGCAAAAGGATATGCAAAGATTGATCCTTTAAAGAAATGGGAAGGAAAATAGATATACTGAAGAGGGTTCCAAAATTTGTATTAGTTAATGCTGCTGGCACGGTGGTGGATAATGTCGTTCTATGGCTTTTCTCGCATTACGTCTTTCACTCTTATGTCGGTGATTATCTGCTGTCTCCTTTGATTTCTTTCGAATGTGCAGTCTTTACAAATTTCTGCTTCTCCTTCTTCTTTATCTGGAAGGATAGGGTAGAATATGGAAACATGAGAGCTTTCTTTAAGAAATATGCTTTTTACAATATATCTTCAAGCATGACTTTCCTGATAAAGATGGGGTTCCTTCTTCTCTTTGAGCTTTTGTTTGGGTGGAATGTTGTAATATGCAATCTTGCTGCACTTTGCATATCAGGAACCATTAATTTCAGTATGGGTGAATGGGTTATTTTCAAAAAGAGAAACTGAAATGCCGTTGTTGACAATAGATGAGTTGGGGAAAATGTCTCCTTTTTTCAGAGGCCCTATTGGAAATGCTTTTGCTTACGGACTGATGCACGTGCTTTCAGTAGATAAGGTCAATGAGCTTTATGACAGGAATGCTGGGCTTTCCGGGGTGGATTTCTCTTCTGCCGTCCTTAGAAATATTGGATTGGATTACATTGTTTCATGTGATGAGGCCATGTCAGGATTGCCTGATGGGCCGTTCATTACCATCAGCAATCACCCTTGTGGCCATGTTGACGGTATAACCTTGGTTGATTATTTTGCACGGCAGAGACCGGATTATAAGGTCATGGTAAATAAGATTCTTGCTGGAATCAAGCCTCTGGAAGATAATTTTATTCCGGTTACACCGATAGGCAAGGAAAAGGGCACACCTGATGCAGAGAGTGTGAGAGGTGTAAAGGCGGCTCTGCGTCATCTCCGGTCTGGTGGAGCATTAGGACTTTTCCCGGCAGGTGCTGTCTCCGACTTCAGCTTGAAGGACCGTCGCGTCAGGGACAGACAATGGCAGGAACCGGTAATCAAACTGATAATGAAGGCTCGTGTCCCGGTTGTTCCTGTATATTTCCATGATGGCAATTCTTCCTTCTACTACTTTTTAGGATTGATTGACTGGAGGATCCGTCTGTTGCGACTTCCAGGAGAAGTCTTCAATAAGAGCGGAATGACCATGCATGTGAAAATCGGCCCTGTGATAAGTGTGGAGGATATTTCCCGTTATGGGAATGATTGGGTGGTTTTAAGTGATTTCCTGCGTGCCAGGGTGTATGGAATGGTAAAATAACGCCATAAAAGCGTATATTTGCAGAATGTTTAAATATAGGCCATGAAAAGAAAGCTTACAATATTATTCTGCATCATGCTGCCGTTTATGTCTGCGGCACAGAATCCTTCTCTTATCGAATCAGGGGATTCCATTCCGTCTCTTCTGGAACGTATCATCGATCAGCGTACAGGAGGATATCAGTTCAGAAAGATCAAATCAAATATCAATCTTGAGTTCTATACATCAGCCAATGCGTATTTTACTGAAAGAAAATTTGATGATTTCTCTTTCAAGCTCAATCGTGTAAGGCTGGAAATCGAGGGAAGGCTTAACGATCACCTTTCATATCATTTCCGTCAGTCGTTCAATAAATACAGCAATCCTCATTCGATGGATAATCTTTCTTCGTCCATTGAATATGCAAATATTACCTGGCATGCTTCAGACAGGTTCAGCCTTGTGGCGGGAAAACAGTTCGTCGCTCTCGGAGGATACGAGGCGTATGTCAATGCATTGAGGGTCAGGGAGTTCTGTGAATTCAACAGTAATGTAGCCGTATATCAGGCCGGAGTGATGGGAGTCATTCAGTTCAATCCTTCGCAACAGCTCCTTCTTCAGATAGTCAACAACAGAAGCGGAAGTGATAACGATCTGTTCATCTATGGTCGTCCCGCTTCGCTTAATCCGGCTAAGTTCCCGATATTAGCTACGGTCAACTGGAACGGACTTTTCATGGATGATGCCCTGCATTTCCGTTATTCTGCATCAGCAGGCCAGCTTGCTGAAGGTAAGAACATCTATTATCTTACTTGCGGAAACATCTATGAAAAGGGGCCTGTGGTCGCTTATCTCGATGTGATGTATTCACGTGAAGGTATTGACAGCCAGCAGCGAATCACCGCTCTTCAAGGGGCTGGAGTTCCGGCTGTGACCGCTCAGAATGCACAATATCTGTCCTTTATTGCGAATTTCGATTATCAGTTCCACCCTAAATGGAATGCGTATGTTAAAGGTGCATATGAAACTTCCGGCATTTATAAGTCTAACGGACATTTTGCCGAAGGCAGATATATGACCACATGGAACGCTCAGGCCTGCATGGAGTGGTTCCCGTTCACTGAAGATAAGGGATTCAAAGTCTTTGCGCATTATCTTTATACCGGACATCAGCTTGCGGATAATGCAAAAGCGCTGATGGCGGTCAAACCGCACACTCAGCGCTTTTCACTAGGTCTGGTATATGTGATACCTGTGCTTTAATCAGTTCTTCTTTCCCATCAGCTTATCTACGATTATAGCTATGGCGCCGTCTCCTGTCACGTTGCAGGCTGTGCCGAAGCTGTCCATCGCTATGTACAGGGCAATCATGAGGGCCTGAGCTTCCTGGTCGAATCCCAGCATTGACTGAAGCAGGCCTAAAGATGCCATTATTGCTCCTCCAGGTACGCCAGGAGCAGCTACCATCGTGATTCCGAGCATGCATATGAAGCCGAAGAACATTCCGAAATCATAAGGCATTCCCTGCATGATCATTAGTGCAAGGGCGCAAGCGGTGATTTTCAGGGTGCTGCCTGCCATATGGATGGTAGCACAGAGAGGAATTGTGAATCCGGCGGTCTCTTCCGAGACGCCGTTTTTCTTGGTCTGCTCCAGGGTGACAGGTATCGTGGCAGCTGAAGACTGGGTGCCCAGGGCAGTGAAATATGCAGGCATCATGTTCCAGAAAAGCTTGAACGGATTCTTCTTTGCGAAGCCTCCTGCAATGGCGAACTGAAGGAGCATGATACCGATGTGGATAAGGAAGATTATGCCTATGATCTTGATGAATACCGTCAGGATCGCGAATACCTGTCCTACATAAGTCATGTTAAGGAAAATGCCGAAGATATAAAGCGGCAGGAGTGGTATGATGGCAGACTTGATGGTCTTGATGATGACCTGCTCGAAATCATGGAGCGCATTCTTGAGAGTCTGTCCGTCAAGTGCGGCAAGTCCCAGTCCGAGGGTGAATGCCAGGATCAGAGCGGTCATGACATTCATCAGAGGTGGAATGGTCACTGTGAAGTACGGGGCCAGTTCTTCAGCTGATGCTACTTCCTGAAGTGATGACCCGCTTTGTATCATGTCCGGGAAAAGAGCGGCACCTGTGAAGTATGAAGTGAGACCGGCAAATATGGTGGAACCATAAGCTATCGCGACAGTGACAAGCAGCATCTTGCCAGCCGTCTTTCCGATGTCGGAAATTGCAGGAGCAACAAGTCCGACAATGATCAGAGGGATTGCAAATCCGAGAAACTGGCTGAAGATTCCGTTGAATGTAAGGAATATTCTTACCAGCCATGCCGGAGCTATCAGTCCGAATCCTATACCGAGCGCTATCGCGATCAATATCTTACCAAGTAGGCCAATTTTAAGCTTCTTCATGTGTTTAACAAAAAAGTTATCAGTAGAAATTGTTTTGTTTTATGTGTTGGTTATCAGTTGGTTGTCTTATGTCTCTTACCAGAATCTGTTCAATTCGCGATTATATTCAAATCCAGCGTCATTCAGGATCTTTTCCAGCTCGTTTCTGTCAATTTCCAGTTCTTCACAAAGCTCATCAAGGCTTCCATAGTAATCCCTGAGCTTCAGGTTTGTCCAGCTCATCAGCATAGCAGGTTCTTTCGGATAATAACTCATCATTGATTTCTTTATATGGCAAAGATAAGATAAAAAGAAAAGACTTTCCTATATTTGCTGATTATTAATATTTGATATATGTATCAGTTTCAATGTGATTACAATGAAGGCGCACATCCCCGCATCATGCAGCGCCTGATGGAAACCAATCTTGAACAGACCGTTGGGTATGGTGAGGATCATTTTTGTGCCGCAGCCCGTGCAGCAATACGGAAGGTAGTCGGCCGTGATGATGTGGATGTTCATTTTCTTGTCGGAGGTACCCAGGCAAATGCAACTGTCATATCGTCAATACTCCGTCCGTATCAGGGAGTTCTTTGTGCGGTGACAGGGCATATCAATGTACATGAAACCGGTGCGATAGAGCATGGCGGTCACAAGGTGCTTGCCGTCGAGTCTGCTGATGGTCTTCTGTCAGCACGTCATATCCGTGAGACAGTCGAGGAACATTATGCTGAAGATGGTCCTGAACATACTGTCCAGCCCGGTATGGTATATATCTCTTTTTCGTCCGAAGTCGGAACAGTTTATTCGCTGTCTCAGCTGCGTGAAATCAGTGCAACCTGTCGTGAATATGGTCTTCCTCTTTTCATAGACGGTGCCCGTATGGGATATGGTCTTGCTTCTGAATGTTGTGATGTGACATTGGCGGATATCGCAGAAATGGCTGATGTGTTCTACATCGGCGGCACCAAGCAAGGTGCTCTTTTCGGTGAAGCGGTAGTGATTGTCAATGACGCTCTTAAAAAGGACTTCAGATATTGTATCAAGCAGAATGGGGGAATGCTTGCCAAGGGACGTCTATTAGGCCTGCAGTTCCTCACGCTTTTCGAAGATGGATTGTATTTCGAGCTTTCCGAACATGCTATGACCCAGGCCTTGAGGATACGTGACGCGTTTAAAAGAAAAGGTTTTGGTTTTCTTGTACAAAGCCCTTCAAATCAACAGTTTCCAATTCTGGATAATGCGACTTTGGAAAGACTTTCTTCTGACTTTCTGTTCTCTATCTGGAAGAAGGTAGATGATGATCATACAGCTGTCCGTTTCTGCACAAGCTGGGCAACAAAGCCAGAAGCTGTCGATGCTCTTATCGCAGCCCTCTGATTCTTCTTGCGTGACCGGTAACTTATTGGGCACTAGTATATTACAAAAACCTCCTGCTGTCCAAAGGGAGCAGGAGGTTTTCATAATATGCTGATTGTCAGTGTCTTGTGAGTTACGGTTCTATGGCCAGAGGAGCTTGTCGGGCGAGAGGGTGCTGACAAGGTAGTCGTCGTATGTGATGTAACGGGCGCCCATGGACTTCAGGTGCGTGGTTTCCAGCTGGCAGTCGATAATGCCGCCGCCTTCTCCCTGAATATATCTTGCAAGGTGGATCAGGGCCAGCTTCGATGCGCTTGGTATAAGTGAGAACATGCTGTCACCGATGAAAGCCTTACCGCTTACAAATCCATAAAGCCCGCCGACAAGTTCATCGCCATCCCAGACTTCGACGCTTTTTGCATGACCTTCTTCATTGAGTATCATCCATGTGTCCAGTAGCTCCGGACCAAGCCATGCGTTGTCTTCCTCGATACGGTCATCGGTACATGCGCATCCTGCCAGTACATCTGCAAATGCTTCATTGATGGTACATCTGTATCGATGCTTGTTGATCATGTTCCTCATTGAGTGAGAGACGTGGATTTCGTCGGAATGTATGACGAACCTTTCCTGAGGTGCCCACCAGATCGTCGGCTCATGACGAAAAGCAAAATAGGGAAAAATACCCATAGGATAGGCCTTCGCCAGTCTTTCTGGCGTGACTTCCCCTCCTACGGCATAGAACCCGGAGGCATGACCGTAGCGCGGGTCAGGGAAGTCTGTGGTGTGGTCAAGCTGGAATATCATATGGCTTGTTCAGGCTGACGGGTAGAGCTTCCTTGCCGGCAATGCAGTTCATAGCCGTCCGGTGTTGCTGTCACACTTGCTGTAAAACCGTTACGATATTCTCCGAACAGAATCTCTTTCATGAGCAGGGGAGTCAGCCTGGCATTCAGCACCCGTTCTATTTCACGTGCTCCATATTCAGGCGAGAAGCCCTCATTCAGCAGTTTGTCATATGCCTCCTTTCCGATCTCCAATCTTACATTTCTTGCGTCTAGACGAGCCTGGAGCTTCATTATCTTGTCGTCAAGAATAAGACTTGCCATCTTTTTATCCATGTCGTTGAAAACGACCACGGATGAGAGCCTGTTTATGAATTCGGGAGCGAAAACATTCTTAACTTCCTTTGCCATGGCTTCGCCTGCATTAACTTTGCGCTCAAAGCCGACAGAAGCTTTGTGGGCATAACGTGCCCCTGCGTTTGAGGTCATGATGAGGACGACATTTCTGAAATCGACCTTTCGTCCTTTGTTGTCGGATATGACCGCATAGTCCATTACCTGAAGAAGCAGGTTGTATATGTCCTCATGGGCTTTTTCTATCTCGTCCAGCAGAAGTACGCAATAAGGGTTCTTGCGTATCGTGTCGGTCAGGATACCTCCGTCGTCGTATCCAACATAGCCGGCAGGGGAGCCGATGAGTTTTGCTACAGAATGTTTTTCCGAGTATTCGCTCATGTCGAATCTGTGAAGCGGAACATGGAGCTCCTGAGCCAGAACCTTGGACAGTTCGGTCTTTCCGACTCCAGTAGGTCCTACGAAAAGGAAGCTGCCTATTGTCTTGTCGCTGTCAAGCAGCCCGGCCTTTGACATAAGTATAGATTCGGTGATCTTCTGTATGGCGTTGTCCTGTCCGTAGATCCTCTCCTTGATCCTTTCTTCGATTCCATAAAGATCATCCTCGCTCGAACTTGTCGAGATGTCCTCCTTGCAGATATCCTTGAGGGCTGCCATTATGCTTTCCTCGCTTACCTTGTCCTGTCTGTTGGATTCGCAATATGCTCCGGCCTGATCAAGCAGGTCGATCGCTTTGTCCGGAAGACGACGGTCGCTCATATGCCTTATGCTCTTTTCTATTGCATACCTGCATATGGAATGAGGATACTCAGCCTTGTGACTCTCCTGCAGCTGCATTATGGAGTTCTGCCTAATGATCTCGAATGTCTCCTCTGCGTCCGGTTCCCGGATCTCTATCCTGTTGAATATCCCGAGTATGCCTGGATTCAGATTCTCTACTCTTTTTATATCTTCGTATGTTGCTGATATGATGCACTTTATCTTTGTGGATTTTAAGTGCGGGATCAATAGGCTGAGAATGTCTTTCGAACCGTCTTCGCTTCTGCTGTTGCCTCCTAATGAACGAAGATCGTCAATATATATGATAGTGTCTCCGGATTCTGCAGCTCCTTCCATCACTTCTTTGACACGCATTTCAAGGTCGCCTCTGTATTGGGCACCTCCCAGCAGCAGTGAAGTATCCAGTTCGAGAATCTGCATGCCCTGAAGCTTTGCCGGTATCTCTGCTTCATTCCATGCGTTCTCATCTGCCAGAAGACGGGCTGTTTCACAAACAAGTGCTGTCTTTCCTATGCCTCTGTCTCCGATTATCATGACATTCGGTTTTCTAAGCCTGCAGAGAGTGCGTAGAATCTGCCCTATCTCGTTCTTTTTTCCGACGAATGTCCCAATGTCCTCCAGCTTTCTTAAGAATCTGTTCCAGTTTCTTGCCGTCTCAGGTTCGTCAGTTTCCGAATAATTCAGCAGTGAATTAAGAAAGTCCGGAATGCTGCATTCAAGACACGATTCGAGGTGGAACCGTGCGTACGATTCTTCCAGCTGGAATATCGAGTAGATCACGTGATGAGTCCTCATAAGAGGGGCCATGGCGCTGGCTGCTGTATTCGCCGCAGTCTCGAAAAGTTCCTGAAGTTGAGAAGAAAACTCAATTGACAGCTCTGTCTCTTCCGGTACATGGTCCAGGCTGTTTATGTATTCATATATCTTGTTCTCAAGTTCTTCCGCGCGGCCGCATCTGCTTAGCGCCTCCCAGAAGTCATGATTCAGCAGAAAACCCGCCAGAAGATGTTCCGGAGTAATGAATTCATTCCGCTTCTCGGTGGCTATTCCATATGCTTCCACGAGAGCTGTTGTCACGTTTGCTGTCTGATTGATCGGCATTTTACCAGATGTTTATTCTTTCTTCAGGAGCGAGGTACATTGCGTCGCCCTCCTTGATGTCAAATGCTGTGTAGAAATCGTCGATGTTCTTGAGTGCTGCGTTTACGCGCCATTTTCCAAGAGAATGTACGTCGGTCTTTGTCCTTCTCATAATCTCCTGTGGCCTGAGGTTCTGTGCCCAGAGGTTAGCGTATCCGATGTAGAAACGCTGGTTATGAGTAAAACCATCGATGTCTGCCGGAGTTTCCTTGCCCTTGAGAGTGTTCATGTAAGCCTGATGCGAAACAAGGAGACCTCCCTGGTCTGCGATGTTCTCGCCGAGGGTATAGCTTCCGTCAGCATGAAGTGAATCGAGCACAATGATACGGTCATACTGCTCAACAAGCACTTTCGCGCGCTCATTGAACTTCTTCGCGTCTTCTTCTGTCCACCATGCGCTGAGGTTGCCGTCCTTGTCGTAATTTCTGCCCTGGTCGTCGAATCCATGGGTCATTTCATGGCCGATCACCACTCCGATGCCTCCGTAATTTACTGCATCGTCAGCCTCGGCATTGAAGAACGGCGGCTGAAGGATCGCTGCAGGGAAACATATCTCGTTGGTGGTAGGGTTGTAGTACGCGTTGACTGTCTGCGGACTCATCGCCCATTTAGTGCGGTCAACAGGCTGTCCTTCGTCT
>RHMF01003075.1_pt1 | contig 14869 bp, 18 predicted proteins | sample 5365151 | NCBI WGS metagenome assembly RHMF01 (sample SAMN10266501, study PRJNA497801) | feces metagenome | isolation source: feces | host: Bos taurus | place: China: Prairie of Fairy Mountain | collected 2017-08-14 | reverse complement strand
ATATGATGTTATAATCATTGATTCGTTAACTGAAATCTCAGACAATCTAAGAAGAAACTTGAAATGAGAAAAACGTTTTTTAGACATGCAGTCATGGTGAGTATTGGCTGATGAATTGAAGGACGTTGTTATTCAGATTAGAGACTTGAATAAACATGTGATTGTAATATGTCAGGAGACATATGAGAAAGATAAAGACTGAGGTATTATAAAGTATATACCGAATGTTGACTGATCACTTAAATCAAAGTTATCATATTACTTTGACGTTGTTGCAAGGATAACTAAATTACCTGGTTGAGATAGAATTGTTGAGATAAATGATTCGCCACTTGCACCAGTTAAATCAAGGTTTGCTTGTATCAATGATAAGACTGATATGAATTTATGAACATGGATTAAACTTGTTATTGAGGATGCTGATACATCTGAATGAGAAGTTGTTGCGCAAGTTGATGAAAGCTTTGGTTGGAAAAGCATGGCTGAGAAAGCATGATTTGAAAACTTAGAGTCAGCTGAGAAATTATTCAACTCAATATGAACTATGATTTGAACTGAAGATGAGACATCTCAGTTAAGCAAATTGTTGGAAGATATTGAGAAGAGCTGAAAATTCAAATGAAAACAACTTGAAGCTGTTATGAAGTATATTGATTTAGTCGTAGACTTTTATCAGAATAACAAGAATTAATATGCCAGCATTAGACATTCATATAGATTGTGACGAGCAGGGACGTGTGTTTTATGATACCGTCCCTGAGCGTTTCAAGATTAAAGACCAAAGGCAGATAGCGCAATTCATAAAGGACCCAGCACAACGTGCTTACTTTCAATCGCATCCTAAGATGATTGAGTTGTATGAGAAAGTAAAACTTGATGATTGAACTGTTCGTTATTATCTACCAAGATGATGATATGGCGATCCAGACAATCCAAGAAATATAGACTTGATTAAAGCTTGACCATTAGCTATTCTTGATGATATAGCTGAGGACTTATATGATTATCAGTTCAAAGCTGTTGAAGCTATGATTAATTCTATTGGTTCTACTTATGGTTGACTGATAGTGTCTGATACAGGAACTTGAAAGACACGTATGATATGGTGATTAGCAAAATGTTTGGAAAAACCTATCGTGTTTGTTACACCAAACTTAACTCTTCAAAACAATGCTGTTAATTCTTTTGAAGAGAGATGAATGGAGTTAATACCAATCAACTGAGCACAGAAGCCGTGAGACATAGATCCTACTAAATCATATGTATGTCATTATAAAACATTAGATATGAATTATGATGAACTCAATGATTGAAATAGGATATTAATATGTGATGAGGCGCATATGTGTCCTTGTGAAACATTGCTGAGAGCTATATGTTTATGGAGAAATGATAATCCAAAAACTTGTGTATTTGGAGTTACAGCTACACCATACAGACAAGAGTTCTGAGAAGATTGATTTAAATTAATATTCTGAACTATGTTTGACACAAGAGCAAAAGCTTTACCGTTACATGTTATTAGAGTAAGGCGTAAACGTGAATACACTACAGAGTATGCAATGGAATGTTCTGAATGATTGCCATCAGAAAGTCCTGAGATCTACAGGAACATGTTAAATAATGATGAGCAAAGAACACAAGAGATTATAGATATGGCGTTGAAGTGTTATCATAAGAATGAATCAGGAAAGATTCTTATCTTTACAGATAGAGTTGATTACGCTAAAACATTATACGAAAAAATTAAATCTGAAATTTGACAAGACGCTTGGCTACACATCTGAGAAACGTCAAAACAAGATTTACAAAAATCTCTTGCAAATGTTAAACAATACATTATTGTCTGAAGTGTATGATGTTGTTGAGAAGGGTTAGACCTTCCAGCACTCACGACATGAATCTTAACATTCAACACAACAAACAAAAAATCTATCGCGCAAATTGCTTGAAGAATGCGTAGAAAATTTGAGTGAAAGGAATACGGATTCTTAATAGACTATGCGGATGTGATTAAAGTTTGAGGTTGAAAATCATATAATGGATGAGCTTCTAAGAGAGCTAAGATTTATGAAGAGTTAGGATTTACTTTACAAGACATTTAGTTTTAATAACTTAAAACTCTTTTCTAATGAGACCATTCAAAAGTGTTAAACCCGTGAGAGAGAAGACTCTCAAAGAAGACTGAATAGAAGTCGTTGGAGTTAAAGCGTTCTTTGATATTAAGAACAATGACTGAATTGACTATCCTTATTCCAGCTTTGTTTTTGATTACACTATTGATGAAGATATTATAAAAGAGTTTGCAGAAAAGTGAAAGGGACTCGGCTTACATTATAAGCTAAACTTCGTATGAGTTCCTATCTCTAATCTGTTAAAATATCTTGTAGAGAATTGAGATGAACTGTTAGAAAAAGCACATGCTTGTAAAACACCAGTTGAAGTAGCGTGCTTTATTATGGAGCAGTTCTGAATGTGAATGGCAGAACTTCATGCACAAAGAGTTCCGTGAATGAAGTGTATGGTTACTTGGAAAAAGGAACTCGATATCTAACAAAGTTAGATATGTATTTAATTTTATTCATTAATTATTATTACAATGTTTGATTACGAAAATTCACCAAAGGTTAGAGTTGACCTTACAAAAATTTTAGATGATAAAGGAGAACAAGTTGTTGACGATTTCGGAAGAAAGATGTTCTCATGAACTGTTATCATCAACTGAGCAAAGAAAGAATTATTCTTTGGTGTTAACGACAAGGTAGAAAAGAAACAGTTTTCTAACGGAGACGATTACATGGATGCTTGAAGAATTGCACTTGAAGGTTATCCAGAAGCTATCGTTATAGAGAGAAGCTGAACTAAAGATTGAAGAGCTTGGACTATGCTTACATCTAATATTGTTAGAGAGGATAGTGAAACTAAAGCTAAAGTTGTTATCAACAAGAATAGCTGAGGTTACATGCAATTCAGTAAAGATCCAGCTAAGAGATGAGAGTTCAATTATTCTGTTCAATTCCAATATGATACAGACCGAGCAAAGACAGCTTTCGTATCTGAGAATAGTGAAACAACAGATGAACCAGAAGCGGACCAACTTCCCTTCTAAATTAGCATAGATAATATGCTTTATGTATGTTGTGGTTCCCAACACTCATGCATATTGTAGACATAGATAAGGACACAAGGTTTCATGCCTTGTGTCCCTATCACCATGTCCCTTTTATATCATATATATTTCTCAATAATGAGCTTACCAACTTGAAATCAGTTAATGGATTATCAAAAGAATATTGAGGAACAGCACAAAGAATTGATGAAGTTATTTCCAGAAATGGTTTGGAAGTTTTACACAACAGAATGTGTAAAAGATTCAGCGCTGGATGAACAAATACAAAAATTCAAAACGTTAAAAAAATGATTAATCCATACAGAAGAGACACCATGGTGGACACCTTTTTCACTTGGTGGTTTTATATATTGAACTTGAGACATCTCTGATCCTAAGACATATAATACTTATATGTCTATGCATGTACAAGATGTACCAAGCAGAGCACTTGCTTTCACGCCAAACTGATATTGGCGTTCATACCATAAGACATGAGGTCGCACAACATTATCATTGTCAAAGGAGACAGCCAAATGAATGTTTTGCGTGCCACTCGACATTGACAAAAAAGATTATGACAAAGTCTGATATCCACTTCCAGATTCATTAAAGGATTATAAATACTGGAAGGATGTTGATCCTTTAGAGTTTGTGTATCGATGGTTTGATAATACAAGAGATTTAAAACCTGATGCCTTTGAATGAATCAATGAATATTTTTATAAGAATATAATTAATAATATATCATGGATAAATATCACACCTGGTTGATTTCATGCTTATATTATGCTAAATCCTAAGGAAGTTGAAGATCCATTCTTTAAGAATATGACATCTGATGAATATAATTTCTATATGAAATGATTTCATAAGATAGCTTGAAGTGATTTGATGTTTGATGCGTCAAGAGTAAACTTGACAGACGTTATGAGATTGCCATGTTCACTTCATAGAAAGTTTAAGAAAGAGCCGAAGGATTATTGAAATAGTTATATCTGCATACCTTGTCCTATCAAGAGTATAAATTATACAGATACTGAAGAAGATTGATCTTTAAGAGAACATGTTGTTGAATTATGAGAACCGTTTTCTGTATCAGCAGATACTATAAAATATGCTGATGAGTGACGGGTGAAATTAATATTTAAACAAATTAAGAATTGGATTGAAGATCCAGATTTTCTAAAGAAAATAGATTGGTATAGGAATACTAATTACAAATCAAATTATATAAAATCACGCTGAAGTAGATTGCTTAGTATCTCTGAAAAAGAGATATGGAGATGTTGTATGTATCATTGATTAAATCGATGAAAGGTTATAGATAACCTACCATGATGATATGTATCATTTGATACGACATATTGAGCATTAAAATTCAGACAGCCGAATTGAATGCTTGAACATACAAGCTGATATAAATTTAAATCATTGCCATTAATATCAGAAGATGAGATAAGTAAAATGTCTGCTGGTAATATATCATATACTGTTTGATGAATTGAGACAAACTATTGTTGATGATATGTTAATGACTGATTTTCTAAACATGATAGACCAGCATGACCAATGATCAATTTCGTGTTTATGTATATGCAGCAGTTTGTGTGTCCGAGAGGGACACTGATCTGAGACATATATGAAGAAGTAAAAAACTATTTCAAAAAGATATGTCCAGAGATTGATGCAACATTACTTTCTAATGGTAGTAAGGTAAGTCCCGAGAATAAAATATATTGAAAGCCTAGCTGCTATATAGAGTGTTATCCTGATAGAGTAATGTGTAAGTATACTAAACAGACTGCAACATGAAAAGATGTAGATACATGAAGTTGATTCCTTGTATTTGATAGGCCAGTGAATTTTATATGAAGAATGATGATGGTTAGAGAATGACCAAAGTTCATATCAAATAACGAAGAGGAATCTATATCTACGTATAAAATAAACAATGAATGAGTTTATACCAGGGATGTAGAAGAATACACAGTTAAGTATTTAATGGAAGTTAATCACAAAACAATAGCATTGACTGCATGTTCATATGCAAATATGTTTGAGAGACAGCTTGTAAAAAATAATGTATGATTACATTTCTTATGATGAGATGAAACATGTAAGAGATTCTTCAATGCTTTAGACTTAGCTTGTGATGAATCATTGCCTACTCATAAAGAATATTGATTGAGGACAATTTGGTGAAACCAGTGATCAAAGTATTGAATAAATAAAGAGACTGGTAATCCATATTGTGTGATATGAGATACGGCTATTTGCTGAGACTGTCCAGAGATATTAGAGCCAGTAGATGAGACTGCTAAAGATATTATGGATTGGAATCTGCCAAATGTATCAGTTGAAGAATACTGGTCACATATTAAAAAATTATGAGAACCTAAAGTGTACGAGAAAATATTCATATCATCATGGAGTTGTCAGTTCATGAATATAGTTGAAGATGTTATGAAAGCTAATTTGTGAATAACTCTTTGACCAAATGTTAACATATATTGATGATCTGAGACTGGTAAATCAAGCCTTCGTTATGCGATTCAGTCAAGCTTCTGATATAAAAGTTGAAAGAAGTATTTGTCTATGCAGATGACTACACCACAGCCGTTGATAGATTCAATGCTTGACTGAGCATGTATGCTTTATGAAGAGATGACTTCAAAAGTAGAGAGTGATCAGAAAAAGCAAGAGGCTAAGGAGATAGTTATCAGATGAGCGGCCAACAAGGAAACTAAAATGACTGGTTGACTTCAAGCTAAAAAGGCCGTGAAGATGAGAAGTTGTAATATTTATTTCTGAGAATCAAGTATCAAAGATGACTCAGCAAATAATAGAATAATAAAGATTAAACTTGTTAAGGGTATAAGGAATCCGAATAAAGATGAGGGTGAGGCAGAACTTCGCTGGTTACAAAACCACACAATCCGTGATGTGTTATATTCATCTATAATGAGTTTATACAGTAACGAGAATGAACTGTTTGAGAAATTAATATATTATAAAAAACTTATCTCTAAAAAGATGAAGAATGAAAGATTGTGAGACCTGGAATGCTATTGAGCTGTATTGTTTGTTGATGTATTTAAGTTATGAACATTTGATTACTTCATGGATATGATAGAATATAATGTCGAAAATGATGTATCAAATGTAAAAGATATAACATTACAAGATCCTTTGAATTCAATTGAATCGCTTGTTCACTGATTACTATTTAAAGCTGAGAGTGAAAAGAGTTATATTACATTTGGTAGGTTTGATACATTCCCTGATGATAAATACAACAACTATTGAGCTGACAATTATACAGCTGTAGTGAAGATAGATTTGTCTACAATCAAAACCAATATAACAAACTTTGATAATGATGTTGAAAAGATAAATGAGTTGGTAACATGATTTGTTAAAACGATATGACAAAGTATATATATAATATCATATTGAAATGAGTTTATAGATAGAGCAAGGATGTTAGTAGATGAATGATTCTTGGAATGATTTGATATAGAAAAGTTTGTGAATGTTAATAAATCAATTCGTGATACAATTAATTTAATGTGCTTTGGTAAGCAGTATCAGAATTGGTATAGCCTTGAAAAGGCAAATCAATGAACGGCCTGTACAGATGTGTATTGGTCTGCAATTAAAAAAGTTATTTTTACTTCTTGAATTATGTTATAATGGCTTTAAGATTTACGTTAGAAGCAAAGAAGAGAATGGTGGAACGCCTTTCGATTCCTATCTGAGCGGAATCGGAAGTCATTGCTGACATTGTTACTTTTCGGAAAAATGCACAGTATTCAAGAACATATAAACAGTTTACTGTGCATGGTAATAAGTGAAGATATGTTATTGATGAACGCGGGAATATTGTTACTATTATGAAAAGAGTAAAAGATGATGATCCAGATTTGGTAGAAAGAAATAAGATCTGACAGAACTTTGTACCGCTGGACCACTCATCTTGAAACTATAAACAGATTTTATATAACATTATATATTGAAGTGATGGCATTCAAGAAGGAGAGTGAGGCTACAACATATCGGCTTAATCAGCAAAGAAAACTTTATGGAAATAAAGTGTATCTATATAAGATATGAGATATAGGTAACACATTAAAACCATGTGATGTGTTATGAGCTTGGCTTTGAGGTCAGGCAATTGCTATTGAATTTAAGCTGTTGCATATTGATTCAGCAAAATGTACGTATGAGAAAGTATTATCTAAAGTTCAATGGCAGCAATTGATAACACTTGAGTCATATAGACGCACATGATGAAAGGCCTGGCTCATAGCTTATTGTGATAAATCAGATGATTTTATTATTTATGATTATAAAAATGACTGATAAAAACCAAACTTCAAGACACTGGTTGCTGGATGCAATTGAGTGTATCAAGAACTGCGAAGCAGTTGTATCTCATTGTAATGAGATTAGCGACGCATATTATGATGCGTATATGGCGCTAGATCTTTCACAAGAATGAATTGAGGACAATGAAGTTGTGAAGAGATATGAGTTATGCTGAAGGATGAAGGATATTGCCACTAAGGTTAGAAGGAATATCATGAGTAGAATATTAGAAATGTTTGAAGGCGATGATCAATTTCGATGTATATTTAAGCACGCCGTGTCAGCTAAACAATATATAGATGAAGTTAATGATGCCGCAGATGATTATCAGGAGTGACAGGATCTATATAAGTTGATGTCGCTTGCTATATCTAAGTTTGTTGGTGAAGAGCCAGAAACATGTGCAAGATGTTTATGAGATAAACTTTTATCTCATAACGAAGAAGAATAAAATGCCACCAGAGATACCAGACGGCTTTCGTGAAGGGCCTAGAAAAACATTCACTGATGAGGAAGTTCTTGAAGAGTTGAAGGATATTCTGTATTGAGCTAAGGACAAAGTGAACTTCAAGTTTAAACACTGAACTGATAAAGTAGAGGTATATATAGGAGAAAGCTTGAACTACATAATCAATAGGAATTTATATTTTAAGTTAATGTGAGATGAATAAAGATTATTTAGAGCCACTATTATGAAGAAATCCTGCTAGACAATTCGCCACTACAAGTGAAGTAAGCATCACAAAATGCAGATGATGCCTCTTCAAGGCTCTATGTTTAGAGAACGAGAAAAACCCTACCATTAGGAAACTTGTATTAGATGAGGACATAGATCAAAGCGAGATAGAAAGATATGAGCTTAGAGATTGTTGATTATAATTTTATTTTTTTAACTATAATATATGCATGGCTATAAAAGTGCAATCGAAGAAAAAAACTACAGCAAAGAAAGCTGTTGTAAAGAATGAAGAGCAGGTTGTTGCTGATGTTGAACAAGTTGAACAAAAGCAAGATCAAGCTCCTGGAAATCTAGATTTATGAAATTTTTTGTCTCAGATGACACAGATGATGTGACAACAAAATGAGATGATAAAGATGATGGACGAGAGGATGAAGAAATTAGAAGAACAGAATGCTTCTACAAAAACCCAAGCAGTGCAGGGTGAAGTTGTAAAAGAGCCTGAGGTTGTTGTTCCTTTAAATGAAGATAATGTTGCAAGCTACAGTAGAGAAGATGAAGAATGATATGCTGAAGTAGTTAATAAAGTATGGAAGATATTATACATAACTGCGCAAGCTCCTGTCATGAGAGGAATGCAAGATGCCGCTCCGATGATGGAACCCGTATGTGAGCGTAGAAGAGTTTGAAACATGGTTGTATCTGATACTAAGTATTTTAATTCAGAAGAGGAAGCAAAGGCTTATCTTGAAAACTTGCGTAAAAAAGGTACAATATTGCAAGGAGCTAAGATAATATCATGTTATATTTAGTTTCTGTTTTAGCCATTAACAAACATGCGCATGTTTGACGTACAAGGTCCAGTATCACCAATGTTATTCTTCGTATGAACTGACGGAGAAGATGCAATCTATCACAAGATTGTATATAATGAAGATTGTGATACTTTCGAAGTAGTAGAAGTGTTAAAGTTCGACATTGAAACTTGAGAACCTTCAGACTAATAAAAGGACTAGCTTTGCTAGTCTTTTTATTTTTGTCAAGCCAAAATGCTTTAGCTGGCTTGACATTATATTTTAGTTCGGTATATAGTATATATTTATATCTTATTCTTATAGCCATGGTACAGACAAAAAAACTAGATGAGCAGTTATTGCTATCAAAAGACGACTTTGCTTGGAGCAGAAAAATGACAAACAAAGATCGAAACATTTGTAAATCTTATTTTGATCAACTATATAGTAGGTTGTCAAAAAAGGATACAGAAATTCTTTCATTAAATTCTTTCATTAATGAATTAAAAAATAAAAATGAAAGAGCTTATATGAATATGAAGCGCGCAGAAGAGAATGAAATTATGTGGAAAGGTAAGTATAATAAGATAATAAAGGATGCACGTGGATGGAAATCAACTGCTATTGTGTTTATAATCTTGTCTATTGTTTGTGCGTGCGCACCATTTATTGTTGATTTATTTAATTAAAATTAACGATACTAATTATGGTTTGAAATTTGACTAAATTTGATTTATTACAATATTGACCATTCAAGATAGAAATACAAAAAAAAATTTTAAAAATGTTGGTCACTAAAATTTTCTACGACTGAGAAATTTTTACATTGAGATTTGATGAAAAAAAATTATCAAAAGTAGTAGATTATTTACGTGAATGATATTGGAAATTAAATAGTAATAATGAATTTATAGTTAATTTAAAACATCGAGCAAAACAAAATAATTTACTTTTCTATCGATAATATTATGAGAGAACTGACACCAGTTGAATTTAATGAGCTAACTAAGAATGATTATTACTTTCTATTATTCTGTTGTTGAACAGATTGTACTAAGTGTAAAATGCAAGAACCAGAATTAGAAAGGATTGAATGAAAATCTCAGATGCCATTCTATAAAATTAACGCACAGGAAGAACCACGAGCGGCAGATAGATTCGATGTGACTGTACTTCCTACTATAATTAAAATGCGTTGATCAGAAGAGGAAGGCAGGATTGAATGAGATGTTCAACCATGAGATTATATTTTAGATTTTTTTAGATTATGAAATGAGCAGATTCAAGACGTTAGCGAATAGTATCAGAAGAAAATGATGATACTCACAAAAGTCAGCCAATGCAATTGCGGCTAGCATAGGACGCAAAAAATATTGAAAGGCTGCCTTTCAAAGAATGGCTGCTAAAGGTAGAAGAAAATAAAAAAGCTCGTCCAACAGGACGAGTTTTTTTACCTTTTCTTTTTTCCTTTTCCGCAAGCCATGATATTATATTGTTATGATATAAAATACTATAATGGAAGTTCTTTATTTAATTCAGGATAAGCGGCTCTAACTACTTTTGAATAAGCTTCAATAGCTTTCTTTACTTCAGGGATCTCATCAGGATAGAATTTCTTTAGAACTTCAAGAATGATCTTTTGAGCATTCTTTCTTTTTAGATAAGCAGGATCTTTTGCTGCGTCTTCGTTGATGTATAATACTCGGTATCTGAAGTTGAATACTCATTTCAATTTCTTCATCATCTCATTAGAGATATAGAATCTACTCTTTAATTTCTTAGCGTCGTTAGCTTTCCATGAGTTGATGAACCAGAATCATCATTTGTCCCAACCGACTAAAGCTATACAGTGTCATCATGTTGGATTAGATGGAACAGTTTTTACTTCACCTGTAGTCATCTCATTCCACATTTTACTATCTCATCTGATGCATCGTACGATTGGACATCCAGCATAGAGATATCTTTTCATGAGAGTTAGATCAGCATCTACACCATTTCGTGATTGAGTGGCATAAGCATCAAATTTAACAAGCTCTCATTTTTCTACGGTCTTGATCCCCTGCTTCAAGGCAGTCTTTACTGCGTTTTCTACATAATCACCACCGTCATACTTTGTAGTTGAGTGTCACATTTTAGCCCACAGGTCTTTCCAGTCTGGTGTTAGGATATTAGAAGTAGTAGGTTCTACTCACTTCTTCTTAACATTCAAGATCTGAGTTGCATGTGTCGTTCACATGGAAGTACAGCTTCAAAGTGATCACTGGTTAGATGTTTTGTAGATCCATTTCCCAAGTGAAAAGCTGTCTGGAAGTTTTACTGAATAGTCTAGTTTGATAGCTTCTTCAGCAGCGAAGTCAGTGGCTTCTGCATACTCTGGTGGAAGTGTTAGCGCTGAGCTATACGCTTGGATCTCTTCCTCTGTTAATACTTCTTCTGGCATGGTATATAAATAATAAAATAAAAAAAGGTTATCTTCTCTTACGTGTATTTATTTGATAATCTTTTTCCAGCTCAAGTAGACTTCATAATTCAGCTACTATATGCGTCTCTATTTTATAATAGTTATAAATATATTTACTTAACACGTTTAATAATTCTCTAACAAAATCGTCATTCAAAATTTTTTTATTGAATTTTAGTACGTGCAGTAATTGTTGTTGCGGTGTCTCGGCTCAGAATATTCTATGCCAGTTCACGTGTGTTGTATCTTTTATTACTTGTCTATTCAGCTTATTAGTAGTGAACTTGGATCAGTCATCATGATGCCTAGGCACTAGATGATGCTCAGATTGTCATTTCTTTTTATCCTTGCTCATTAGAATCATTATCTAAATCTACTTTTTTATTTTTCTTAAAGATCTCGAGTTTGAATATCTCTGATATTTTCTGGATTAATATTTTAAGCGCGTCGATTTCTGGAAGATTTTCTTTATAGTTAATTGAATAGATATGTCATACAATTGAATATCATTCAGATATAATAAGTATGCTCATAACAACATTAGAGATCGTTTCTACTGATTCATATCAAACTCATTTTAAAGCTAATATACATATGAATGGCAATAACCATCTTCAAAACTTTCTTGCTAATCATTCTACAAGTTTTGATGATGATGTATCCTTTGTCACGATATAGCTATCAACAAGTCAGAATATTACATCTAGTAAAAGGAATCATGTTAATATCATTAATCATTCAGCTGTTAATCAGAAGTATGAAAGTATTCATCACATAATACCTCATCATACAACTTCAGCTATCGCACCTCATGTAGATACTTCTCACATATAATAGTTATTATAATATAAATATATCTATTTGTATTATAAATTTTTCTATGGTTATTTCAATTAGCAAAAGAGCAGGTACTATCTGTACTGCTCTTTTTGTTTATACAAGCTATAATATTTTTTAAGCTGTCGTAGTTGTTGCAGGTGGAAAACTATTCAAAACAAAACGGTATACACTAGAATGATTTGAAAAGTTTGAATTATATATAAGTAATATAAATAGACAAAAAGATGTATTGTTAGAATTCTTGAAAAAGGATACCAATAGAAGACTCAATAAACGAGCATAAATAAAAAACTGGCGCAAGCCAGCTTTTTATTTATTATGTTCTATTGACAATAGTTAATATAATGTATTCAAATTTGAATGCAATAGATTTTTATGAAGTAGGGAATAGTTTAGTCCAGCTATTATCTGGCGTTACTGGCACGTTTTTGAATGGCCTTAAGCACGCTCAAACAGTTTGCATATTCATTACGTTAGCTGTTCAAGAAGTTGTTATCATTAATTGGTCTCAATCTTGCATAGATTGATAGTTTCAGAAAGATGAACATATAAATCATCAGTTGAATGTATATGGCGTAGCACCATTGTGTAAATATACAATAGGCAACTTTAGGTAAGTCATAAGATTTGTTCAACAACTTGGTCTTGCATTCCATGCTCAAAGAGTAGTGCTTCACACATCTAATACCGTAAACCATTCAGATATTGTAGGCACGTGCCATCATGTATCACATGGTCATTTCCTAGCGGCTAATGTGTTAGTTGTATTTCACCACAAGTCTTGGTTTAAACTGCTATCCCGATGTGCGCCTTGTACATTCCTAAATGTAGATGAACTATAATAATTGCTTGGTCAATACGCACTAGCATTTGTCTGCGATGTTACTATATTAGTAGCTCATGTATATGGGAACGGATAGTTATTTCACCGCTGAAAAAAGTTTCAAGCGTTGGCTGCACTGACAGTATTTCAACTATTATATACAGTAGTAGCTCATAAGTCTTTGTCTGCTATTGTTATAGTCCAATCTGGGTCTGGGTTTCATCAACTATCAACTCTTGCCACAATTGATATTAATCATTGTGTAGCATCATGATATATTCCAGGCACCATGTTCAAATTTTGCTTAGGCCAAACCAACTGGGTTCACAAATATATGCGATTAATCTTATATCACATTATATAATTTTAAAATATAAATTATCATCGTTTGTCTATTTTATAATTATAAAGCTGTCATTTTATTTTTCATTTTAATACATATCTTTTAAGCGTCTTTCTGTTCATTCATAGCTTGTCTGCCCATTCTTGCAGCGTATATTATTTTAATATCAAATAAATTTACTATCTGTTATATTTGTCCAAGGCAAATTTGATGTATTTTTAAAATTATTAAGATATGCACTAGGCACTCTTACAGTACCAGCACCACTGTTGCTTAATGTATCAGAACTATAACTACTATATCATACATCACTTAATACAGTTACTGTCATTCAAGTATGACAATTATAGAATTGCTGTCTTCTATATGTACTTCAACCAAGACTTAAATCAATCCATCAGCTTATTGTTGTGAGTGAAGTACATCCATTATATTGTCCATCTCTAAAACGTGTTCAAATACTTGTAATTGTATCTGGCAATGCCTCAACTCATGTTGTTGTTATAGATGTACAATCAAGATATTGGTATCTTCTAAAATCTGATAAAATAGTTTTAACTCAACTTGGCAATACTTCATCTGCTGCTCTAGTTAATGATGTACATCAACGATATTGTTCTGCTCTGAAATATTGTCAAATACCAGTAACAGTATCTGGTAATACTTCTTCATAAGCATTTATTAATGATGTACATTCATAATATTGAAAACGCCTAAAGCTATATCAAGTATCTGTAGCACTTATTCAAAATCACATATAACTTCAATCATATATAATTTCTGTTAGATTGTCTTTTCATGCTGTGCTTTCTCGTGAATAAGCACGTGCTCGTTGATATGCTGGAGTTACTGGAGTTATTATTATTGTATGGCTACTTCATGCTGTATATCAACTTAATGTTATACTTCATCAACTACTTCATGTTCAAGAATAATTAGTTGCAGTTCATCAATCAACCCTTATATTCCAATTATAAGGACAGGCACGATTACCATCATTACCAATTCATGCAATAGGTACATAAAGTCTTCCATTACTATCAGCATTCATTTTATACACAATACTTTCTTTTGGTGGTATGAAGTAATCTCCTATATAAGCACTATGCATTTCCGAATATAAATCCACTATTCAAGTCGTTCATCATCGCATATTATTATTCGTTTGGTTCCAATTAGAAGTTCTCATTGTGCTATTTGAATAATAATTACCAGGTCAATATCATGTACAATCCACCACTGTAGATGATGTACTTATAGTTCACTGTGGGTCAAATCAATAGTTATTTCAATGTTGATATATATATCCACAGTTTGATGTACTTTGTGTATCTCAGTAATTATATAATACAGTAGCTCATAAATTCTTATCAGTCATTGTTGTCCATACTTCTCTATCATCCATTGGATAAAAATGCACAGTAATTAATCATAATGTAGCATTAT
>RHMF01000673.1_pt1 | contig 14871 bp, 6 predicted proteins | sample 5365151 | NCBI WGS metagenome assembly RHMF01 (sample SAMN10266501, study PRJNA497801) | feces metagenome | isolation source: feces | host: Bos taurus | place: China: Prairie of Fairy Mountain | collected 2017-08-14 | reverse complement strand
ACCATTACTGCCTTCAGTATAATAATTATCACTCAAGATAGCAGTAGTTGCAGTTGTTTCTAGATATTCATCTTCAATAGTACCAAAAGCAGGTACAGTTTCACCAGCTTCATTCTGATGAGCAGAACACTTGCGGCGAACACCATCAACAGGAGTGTAATACCATTCATAACGAATATTGCCAGTATCGCCTACAACTGCCTGTGCCTTTAAGGTTAAAGTGTTGTCCTTTAAGGTTGCGGAAATAGGTAAGTCTAAACCAGGAGCCGCAAACTGAGGAGTCTGAGGAATTTTAGTATCTTCACCAGCATAGACGCTATTACGAATAGAATAAGTGAATAAACTATGAGGCTTGTTAATAGAATTCTCGCTATTTAACTGAGGCTGTAAAGCAGCTTTAACAGTCAAAGTTGCGGGAGTAGTATTAAAGCTATAAATGATTTTATTTTCAATTTTTGCAGCACCAGTGCTATCAAATACTTCAACGTCGCCTCTCTTAAAGAAACGAACTGCGAAATGAACAGTACCAGGATTAGCAGTAATATCGGCGTCTAAAGGCCAACCGAAACGTACCTTACCAGGCTCAGTTTCTACGTCTTTCAATTCAATTAGAGTAGCTCCCTGTTTTACAGTACCATCTCCGTTAGGTGCGGTCCACTGAACCCAAATTTCTGTTTCCATGAAATCCATGTAATCAAAATATCTGTCGATAGAGAAGATTACGATTTCAGCAACCTGGTCACTCTGAACGGTTACACAAGACTTGAAAAGGGTAGTGTCGATTTCTCTTTTTTCAGCATTAATTGCTAAAACGGGTTCATCAACAGGTAATCTAATTAAGAAAGAAGGGTTTGCACTGTAGATATCAGCAATTTGAGAGAAAAATTCTTCCAAGCTGACAAAACGTCCAAGCTCGTTAGGCTTCTTAATAATAGATGCGCCGGTCTCAATTTCCTTTTCTCTTAAAGCTTCATAGGCTTTAGTGAAAAGCTCTTCGTAGCGCTTTCTATTAGTATCATCTACTTTAATAATCATTCTTGTACTCATCCTTTCTTAAAATTTTATATAAAATAAAGGAGAGGAGGAGCTCTCCCCCTCTCCTAGTTTAAAAGTTAATATAACCAAATAAATTACATTTGGCCTTCTTCGGGAATCTCTTTCCACATTTCCAATTCAGACTCAGCGATTGTAACAGAGCGCTTTAAAATCACTCCATTAGTTAAGAAATGATTAGGCTCGGCCACAAGGCGGATTTTTCTTACATAGTAAGCATCTTCTAAATGAATTGGAGAAATAATAGTACCATTAGTACCTAAGTACTGATACAAAACTGTCTTTTTCATTATTTAATCCTCCTTATTAACCAAAACTAAATGTTGGCATATTGTTTACCTCTTCATTAACACTGTCAGTAAAGTAGTCATATACAGACAAATCAGTAGAACCAATAGTTTGTACATAATCATCTCCACTATATTTAGTAGAGTGGAAAGTAATAGATGAATAATTATATTCTGGACTGAATTTCTTTCTTTGATTTAAACTACCAACGCCCAAAGTTAAATCTAAGTCACTTGGTTTTGTACTAGAGCCAATAGTTAAAGTGGAACCGCTACCAATATTTAAACCAACAAAGCCATTTGGAGCAACATGCTTCAATGAACCTGGCAAAATAATATCGGCAGTATCACCATTACCAGCTTGGTTAAAACCATTGAAAGCAACTGCGATAAGAGAATCAACATTTAAATTAATTAAATTAAAATCCAATGGAGCTACTCTAAATCCACCGGTATTAACAGTTCTAATACTACTACCAGCAAAATCAAAATATTTTAATTGACAGCTGTTAGAGTTGAAAGTATGAGAATTGACTGTAATTAAAGGCGCTAATCCTGTATCATTTTCACCTTTTTCCATAAAGACATGAGTTACATCTAAACCTTTTTCTGTAAAGTTTTGAATTGCAATAACATCATATTCCACTTTATCAATTTTCCACTTTCTTGGAATTGTGATTTTGCCCTTAAGCATAGTAGCAGGCTCTAAGCAAACACCAGAAGCTTTATACGTAGAACTAGCTAAAATTGAAGATTCATCATAAGTGTAAATGGAAGCAGTAAACCATTCTGGATGTACTACTGTACGAATATCATTAATAGGTTCAAATTGAGCGTAGAAACGTCTATCTGATGTAACCTTTAATTCTGTTACGTCTGTAACGTCACCCTTTTCGGTTAAGCTATATCCTTTAAAGTTATAAGTTTGCAATAACTCTAATCCACTATCATCTTTATAAGGAACCTCCGCAGCAACAACAACATTATCACCGTAAGGAACTTTAACAGGCTCTCCACCCACTAAAGAACCATCTTCATAGCAGAAACTTAATTCATATTCATGAATAGTAAATACTGCACAATAAGTATAGTCATATTTAGTTGGGTCGATGCGTAATGCACTCCAAGCAGATGCGGAGATAATATTATTTTTATCCATAGTACCATCATCATTTAATTTACACCAGCCCTGGAAATCATAGTGAGTTTTTTCTGGTAAATAACCAGTTTTATTACTTCCAGAAGTTACAGGGTATGGAGATGTAAAGAAGATGTTGTTATTTTTACTATAATCTTCTGCAGAAATTTTCTGAACAGAAGGGCTAGTTGAACCATCTGCGTGTTTTACATAAGTATAAGAGAAATCATCCTCATTATACAAAATAAACTTTGCAGAATAAGCTTTGGTAACATTTGCGAAGAAGAATGTTAAATTAGGATACTTGGTTTGTAAAGTAGCAATTTCACTTTCTTCAAGAGGACTTGTATTATGAATATAGATAATACCTGTAATTTGAGGTCTAACAGAAGAAGAATCTGCGTCTGCAAAGTTTACAGTATTGGTAGATAATTCTTCCAACATTGTAACTACATTATCATTAATTTGTGTAACTTTAGTGCTGAACTGGTTACCATTGCGGCCGCCAAATCCATCATCACGATACAACAATCCACTCAATACGTCAGCGTTGAATTTCTTCTGACTTACATATGTATATTCATTAAATCCATAGTGACCATTATCAATATAGTATTTTGCACTGGCACTATAAGTATCGCCTTCAGTTAAAGCAGTATAAGGACACCACTTAACATCTTTCATTGTCACATAAGCCTTACCATTACCATTGTAACGCTCATATAGCTTAGCCAACAATTCAAAAGAGTTATATCCTAAAGCACCACCATTTAGGCTAATGGTATTAATAGAAGAACCTGTATCAAAGAATCCCTCTAAATACAAGCCAGGAGTCGCAATTAACTCTCCATCCTCAACACGAGGCACTGCGGTAGCAGCATCTTTAATTAAATCAGTTAATAAGTTAGCCTGAGTTAATTTTAAGTTATTTACAGAACTTGGCAAATATAAAGTATTTAATGCTACACCAGGAGCAAAAGTAACAGAAGTTAAGTTACTTGCGCCAGCTGCTCTAAAGTTTCGTAATTTAGCAGAATCAGTAAAGTCAAGAGCAGTTTCATTAACCAATCCAATATTACTAAAGTTAGCTTCTTTTAACAGAGGTAAGGATGGTAAAGTAATACCATTTAACTTATTATTATACCATCTAATATTTTCTTTAGCCTTGCCTTCTTCCTGTGCAGTATCAGATGCATAGTCTAAAGTTGTACCATCGTGGCCCAGCTTTAAGCGAGTTAACTTATCGGCATTACCTTCTAATTTAAACTCTGTCCAATACATCTTACTCAAATCACCGAAATCAGACATTTGATTAGTACCATAAATGTACAATAGCTGCTCAGGATAGTTGTTACTGCGTCTAATACCATTTTCAAGTTCGTTTAATTTAAACTTCAAGTCGGTAATACCATCATATTTTTTAGATGGGTAGTTTGCACTATCGTCACCAGCAGTAACATAACAGCTTCGAATTGGCTTAGGCTCTAACCAATATTCAGCGTCAAATTCATGTCGCTTAGTTCCAAATTCCTCATTGTTAATCCAATAAGTCTTTTCAGGATTATTCACATCTTCTGTCCATTTGTCAGAATGAGTGCCGATTGCGTTACCGACTAAATCGCTTCGGTCATTAGCAGAAATACGTCCCCACAAACGGTTAGCGCCACCACGAGCATAGTTACCAACAGTTAGCCAAGAGTCAATGTACTCTAAACGGCTTCTTACGAACTGCTGTCTAGACTGGCTGCGGTCACCCTGTAATGCATAGAAGTAAGTACCACTATCTGCACTTGCGAAGTCACCCTTATCATCTAAGTGTCCAACTTTTTGACCTGCGGCTGCGGGGTTAGTGATTGTGATATATTTGAAATACATATCCAAATTAGTTGCAATCAATGGTCTAATACCGCGGCAAGCAATATTTTGAGTAACCTCAGGGTCAAAAGTATACCACTTTTCAATATAATCAATACTCTGTAGAGGAGCAATTGATTTACTATTTTTATCTTCTAACTTATCAAAAGAGCTTTCCCAGCCTCTCAAGTTCTGATACTTGGGAACAATATATGTATTTCTTAATAGCTTATACATATTATTCCACAAAATACTGTCGGAAGTAGAGAAGTTATTCGCTTCAGTAGCATCAACATTAAACTCGAAAGAAGGAATACCAGTATTGTTAATACCTAACTGAGTATCAATATCGTAGAATACAGGATACCAGATATATTCTCCGCCTTCTTCGTGAGGACCCCAAGATGCCATCATGCAGTTTTTACCACGAGAGTCATAGCACTCCATAACTTCAGTCATAATGAAGTAAGCTGCTGCATATTCAGGGTCTAAGTGCAAAGTAAATTCATTTACGAATTTAGCTGCACGATATTCTTTTGTGTCGTGAGTAAACTCAACGCCATTGAAAGTAACAGGTCTTTCAACATAATATTTACCTGCATTAAAATCAGCTTCATTAACTTGTCCACTAGGAACTTTAACAACTGCGCCAGTTGGTCCTTCTGGATTAATTTTTGCCGCACCATTGAAAGTATAATACTCAACAGAACTATCAAAATCTCCTTCGGCAGGAGCAATTAATAAATCAGCTAAATTATTTAATGCTTCACCAGAGATGGAATCGAAACGATAATAGTCAATAGCACCAGAGAAGGCAGCATCTGCGCACAATGCGTAAATGTCGTCAGAGGTTTGAGTCGTTCCTGCGCCACCAGCTAAATAATAGAATTTATTTGGTGCATAAATTTGTGCTTCTGGAACAGCATCAACAATTACATAAGAAACTTCTTCTCTAGTAACCTCATCACCAGTTTCTGGGTCAGCCTCTGTGATTTCTTTAACAACTTTATCATAGTAAGTTTGGGTATCACTATATCCAGTTGCTTCAACATATACACCATCTTCATTAATAACATAACGCTGTTTGTCGTTGAAGTTTTCAGTACCAACACGAACTTTAGTATATTGTCCTTGAGAAGGAACAGCATCTAAGTTAGTGCTCCATACCCATTGACAGAATTTTTCCCAGTTACTATGAGTAGCAGAAATTAAAGTTTTTGCTGCTTCTTCTCTATTAGTAGGAACAGCAACGCCTAAATCTTTACAAGCATCTTGCAAATCTTTTGCGGAAGCGTGCTTATAATCGTAGAATACGTCAATTGCATCATCCATTGCAGAATAACGATATTCAAAGTTATTACATACAACAGGAGCATCGTCTGCAGTATAAGCGCTATCTTGACTTAAATCACTTGCCAAGAAACTTAACTGAACTCTGCTTTCAGGGTCTCTATAAGAACAGTAACCACGAGCATTATTAGAGAATTCCCAACATTCTGCAATATCTCTAACTTTCTTATACTGTGGATTGCCCTTATCATCCACTCCATCTGGGAATAATTTATTTGTAATTTTCTTGTCAGGCTTATAACCTAATACGGCAGTTGAACTCTTATCGAGCAACATACGATAATAGCCTAAGAAAGTATAAACAGCCTCGTCACCCTCTCCACGCTTCTGGAATGCCATAACGGGGAAACCTAATAGAGAAGTTCTATAGTCTTCCCATCTCATTCCATCATCATCAGCGGGAACATTATCAACGATAGGTTTTAGTTTATTCTTATTATTGAAATGAGTTAAATAATCTTGCAAAGGATGCTTAGTATAAGCATTACCCATTAAAGAAGCGAAACCAGCATTGTAAGAACCAGAAGATTCCATATAGTCAACCTTCATAGTCCATCTGTCAGTACCATTAGTATAGTTATTTAAATACCAACCGTCAGCCAAACGGCACTCTTCATATCCATACAACTGTTTTCTTCCTTCTTCGCCAGAGTTTACAATTTTCTTTTCTTTATTATAAACTTCAGCGAAAGGACCCTTATGCATAAAGATATTTAATCTATCTTCTTCAGTCCAAGCTCCGCCAGCCTCTGCATCCTGGTCTTCAGGGTCAAGGTCAGCATTATCCTTCCAGCAGTATTTACCATCAATTTTTGTTTTGATTTTGTAATTACGACGAGGATAGAACTGAGAAGAAGTTCCTTGAACTTCAAATGTAACTCTATCAGTGTCACGGATAGAAGAAGTCCAAGATGGGCAGTGGTGTTTATAATAAGTTTTAACAGCCTCTTGAATTACATCAGGGTCTGTTGCACCTTCTGCCAATAGGCCATCTTTGATAGCCAAACGTTTTAATTCACCACTTGCATATGCTTGCTCTAGAGGAGCATTAACAAATTCAACTCGAATGTTTTGGACATTTGCTTTAGAGTAAGAAAGCTTAGAGTCCAAATCACCAGTATGATAAATGATGTAAGGCATAGTGGGATTATTTGGATTATTTAAGTTATAGTTTTCAATTAACTTGAAATCTAATTGATATTCTTGCAGTACGCCATTCTCAATAGCTAAAGCGTTCTGGTCATAAATGTCTACATTTCTGCGGTCAACCGCAAAGTTATTTACAATTTGTGAAACATTTAAGTTATTGTGGAATACTCTTAATTTATACAAATCAATATCACAGTATTGAGAATCAAATACAAAATCTGTAGCACTGATAGTAAAATTATTTTTAGTAGACTTAATAACGCCAGTGATAACACCGTTAATATAAATGTACAAACTCTTTAAACCATGCTGATAAACGAAACTTAAGTTTAACAACTGACCTTCAACAAAGTTAACGTTAACTGTGTCTGCACCATTAGAGAAGAAAGTATCTTCTGTACCAATACATACACCAACGATAGACTTTTCGCTTTCTTGAGTATACAAACCACCAACGATATTGTTAGTATCAATCATCTTTTCAACTTTCTTAAAAGATAAGCCATCAAAAATAGCTGCGTCTAAGTTAGCCTTCAAATAAGCATCATAGTTAGTATACTGAGTTTGTGCCAAATAATTGTTATATTCAGTTTCATCAGTTCTATAAACAGGTTCACCCTTTGAATCCACTTCGCCAGTTGGAATATCATATCTAGTAATATTGGTAATCAAAGTACCATATCTTTGAACATTACTAATCTTTAACTGCATTTCAATAGTTTGAGAAATGGAGCCTGCAATATCACTACCAAAAGTCAAAGACTTAAATGGGATAGTTAATTTTGCACCATTACTAATCTTTAAGAATGAAGTATTAATTTCTTTATCAGAATCCCAACCATTGTTATACCAGTTAAAGTTTTCAAAAGTAGCGGATTTTTGAACTCCATCTAAAGTGTAGGTCCAAGAGGAGCGCTTTGCAGCAGACTCAGAGTTATTACGACCAACGGCATTAAAGTTTAATACCATATCGGTACTACCTGCAATAGTCATATCTCTCTTAGGGTCTTTAATAACTTTAATAGAGAATTGTCTTTCTACCTTACGGTCATCAGTTGTACCACACCAAATGGAATAGTTGTTTTCTGCATCCTGTTCAGCGTCCGCAATTTCCCAAGAGCTAAACTCAGAGAAATTAGTAATACTACGCTCGCCGCCCTCAATCTCAATTTTGTCTTTACATAAGTGAACAACAGCAGTAGTTTGATTTGCGGGGTCGAAGGCTAGGAATGGAATGGTAATATTATCATAAGTATAATATACATCCTTATACTCGCCTAACCAGATAACAGGAGTTGCTGTTGCACTGTTTGCGACAACGGGAATTTCATATTTCAAAGGTGCTACACTATTACCAAGAACATAATCACCATTTGTATCGGTATATAGGACTTGATATAGCTCAATTTTTACATTATGAGTTCCGTGAGTAGCTAAAGCAGCATTAATTGCGCAGTCACCAGTATAAGTAGCATTTTCAGCAGTTAAATATTTTGTTTCAACAGGAGTTTCCATATCATCAAAATAAATCTTAACCAATTTATTAATACTACCAACAACTTGATAATACAATCTTACATTACCAACTTCATAGCGCTGCACTGGAGAATATCCTGCCACCTGAGACAGTGTTAACTGGGAAGTAACGATTCCAGTAATAGTTCTCAGAGCACTTGGAGCGTCATGGTTGTCACCGCTAACTTGAACAGTTAAAGTGGAATTTGTAGAATTCTGCAACTTAGAACCGAACTCGATAGAGGTATCTAATTTACCATCTGTCAAATCTTCAAAAGTTAAAGTTTCCTCAAAATAAGGCAATCCAGTCTTGTCTTCGCCTTTTACATATAGTTTATATGTGACAGACAAAGAAGTATCAATTACTCTATCGTTGGAATCTTTTGCAGATTCAGCTATGATGGAAAAGCTGGCTGTCTGTCCATTAATTAAGGTTTTAGAAATTGCAGGAACAGAAACTTCAATAGAGGGAGCGGTGGCGACAGGGCCTGTGGCAGTACCTCCACTTACAGCCAAAAGAGTACAAGTATAAGAATCAGCTTCAACACTATATACTTTATAAAAACTTCCATCGGAGTTAAAAATTAAATCATTAACCTTAGCACTACCGTCAACTTTATTGTTAGGTAAAGTGTAATACGTAATAGTTTCATCATGTTTTAATTCTACATCACCATAATAAATGGCTACACCTGCGGAACCTAGTCCAACACGCTCGGTAGCTGTATCCATATAGATTTTTCCACCATCACTAGTAAAATAAACATAGCCATCACGATAAGGCATATTTTTAATCTTCTCTTCAGTAGTTCTTACTGGTTGAAAAAGTACTTTACTCATTATTATATCTCCTTTCTCCTTTTTATTTAAATTCTCAAAAAAAATAAGGGAGAGAATTTTCAAGAAAATTCTCTCCCATTGAGATTTTATTTCTTTCATATAGAAATGAAAGTTATAAAAGTCTAATTAATCAGTTTTACCCTTAGAAACTCTTCCACACTAAATCAACAGTGATGTCAACAGCCTGGTTATTTTTAGTGGTTGAACTCTTTGTAGTGTTCAAAACTAAGCTATCGGTATTAGTCTTCAATTTTGTGGTTGTTGCAATAGAAGAAGCCATACCATTTGGACTAGTAACAGTCTGTTTAATAGAAATATTGTGTTCATCAGTGTTGGTATTAGTTAATTCAATCTTCTCAATAGATGGGTCATCAGGCATTGTGTACTGAGTAGTAACATACTGCTTAATATGACCATCGCCATCTGGAGTTGGAGTCAAAGACTCAATCCAGCTTGTTTTGCTACTCCAAGTCAGCTCTTTGGCTGTGCCAGTAGTAGTCTGAGTTGCACATCCACGGCGGTGCTTAAACTTAATTTTGTTAGCACCATCAGGCAAAGCCTCAATAATCTTAGTTGTTGTAGTACCAACAGTTTCAGTATCGTCAACAAAAGTTACATTACCCTTTGAAGCGCCCCAGCTATCTTGTAAATAAATAGTTGGCTCATTTTCCTTACTTAAAACAGTAACGTCCTGAGGAGCTGGCATTGCAATGGTTAAAGTCTTATGTGCAGAAACGTGACCATTAGTAATTTCATCAATTACCTTAAAGCTAACAGACTCATTATAGTCTGGTGCAGCATTTCCAGTTCCGCAAGTCTCACCATATTCCTTATGCTTATACTTAACTGTTACTAACTTACCGATATCATCAACACCAGGATTGGTTTTGCCAGTAGGATTAGCTGAACTAGTTTCAACCAAGACGTCATCATTTTCACTATGATTTACCGCGAATTCAATAGAACCATTGAAGCCAGGCATATCAGGGTTGTCAGTAGTATTACCCTTTAAAGTAACAGTATTATTAGTATGGTCTAAATAGTACTTACTATCATAGTCATTACCAGCAGGGATGTAAGTCCAAACTAGAGTACCAGATACGATTTCACCAAAGCCAGTACCTAATGCGCTACCATCAGGATTTGTTCCGGTAGCTTCCTTTTCAGTACCAGTTGCAATGAACAAGTCTCCTGCCTCAACGTGCTCTAGGATACCAGTTACTGTATTACCTTCTTCATCAATGAATACAGTAGTCGCATCACCATAATCACCAATAGTGGTTGCCATATAAGCATCACCAATATGAACATTTTCTTTTGGTAATGACTTAGTTGTGTGATTAACAGTGCCCTTATAAGTAACGGCATTTAAACCCTTTAAACGAGTATTAATTTGCTCAATAGTGTAAACAGGTAAAGTTTGAGTATTGTAATACTTGGTAACTTGACCATCATCATTCTTAATTCCATAGTATAAACCTTTGGAAATTTCGCCTTCAAGAGTATTACCGCTACCAGTGGCAGATTCATCTTTTAACTGGAAGTATAAGCTACCTGCTTCAGTGCTGTCTGCTTTACTACCAATTCTGAAAGCTTTAGTTTTATACTGAGGCTCATCAGGCAAAGTAACTTGAGCCATTTTATATCCGAATACGTGACCATTACCATCAGTTGAAGTACTCTCACCTGCTCCATTATGAGTATCAAGACTCTCTACATAACCCAATACGCTACTCCAAGCGCCAGAGCCAGGAGTGGTAGTACCATTAGATTTGGTAGATGTAATATCTCCGTGAGCATAAGTGATTTTATCTTTAGTCTGTCCATCAATTTTTAACTGATGGCCTGCTGCAAGAGTTACATCAAATGTATTCTTGTCACCAATACCATTATCTTCTAAATGAATTGCAGTGCTGCCTGCGGCAGAAGATAAGCTGTATTGAGCTGCACTAATTTCAATAACATTATTTCCCTGGTCATCAAAAGCAATATTTTCACCAGGAATAAAAGTAGCGCCATGCTTTGTTTCATCCTGTAGAGAACCGTCGCCCTCAGTGTGGATTTTAATAGCACCACTACTATCAACATAAGTTGTTAAATCAACTTTAGGCTCAGGGATGATATCATAAATATCGTCTTGACTAATGGTCCAAGAAACTGATTGTGTTTTCTCATCTTCATCAATTGTAGAAGAAGTTTTTTCATACAAAGTGAAGGTCCAAGTAATTACATTAGAACCATCATCAGCAACATCTTTTTCAGTTTCTAATTTTGTGGTGATAGTATCTGTATTGATGTTAATCTGAATCCAACCATTTTTATCTTTACTCCAAGTACATAAAACATTTTCCTGTACACAGTAGTAAATATCTCCATGAACGTGACTGGATGGTAAAGATGAAATATCATTTACAAAAATTACGTACTGGTTTAAATCTAAAATGGAGTTTGCTCCATTAGCAAAATAAAGGCGCTCACTGTCTGTTGTCAAATAAAAGGCACCAGGCTGATATGTAGTTAATTTACTAAAATTCTCTTGCGTGCCTTTATAGAAATTTACATATTCTGACATTGATTATTCCTCCTTATTTCTCTTATTATTTTACAATATCTTGCCAACTAACAATCGTATATAGATTGTTAATTTCGTCAACAATTGTAGTATTTGGATTTTCGCTATAGGTTAAAAGTTGAGTTAAATCACCTACAGTTGAATGCAACAATGTCTCTGGAATTTTGATTAAACTCAAACGACCATTTTGTACTTTAAATGTAGATGTATCAACTGACTTAATATAATTATTGAAAGTGCCGCTCATGGCTTCAGCCAAGATATCAGCTTCTTCTGCTGTAATCAAACGACCAGCTTGTGGCTGGAATTTTAATACACTATTATCTACAGTGAAATAAGCTGAATCAACAGAAGAAATATAATTTAACTTTGTAACAATTTTATCTGAAAAATTATTTTCGTCTAGGCCCATTATACAATTGGCACTATTATTAACCATCCATTCAGTCAATCCTTGCACATTAGCAGCATTGACAACGCCAGATAGCTCTAACTGACCTTCTTGATTGACTACTAAAGCTTCTAACTTTGCTTTGTCATCTGGTCCTAATAATGTCCAACCTTCAATGGCATCAACTTTTTTATTTAATGCATTACGCAATCCTGAAACATCATTTATAGAAATGCCTAAAAAATAAAGGACGCCATCAATAACCATGAAGTAAGATTCGTCAACACCGGTAATATAGCCTTGAGCCGCTAAATTAGCTAGCTTTTGAGCCTCTTCGGCTGTAATTAGTCTTGACCCCTCTTCTTTATCAACTTTTAAACTTAAATCATCAACTGTGGCATATCCGCTTAAATCAATTTCCCAAGAGCCAACTTTCTCAATTGACTTAACTCCATTAAGCTCTAATACTAAATATTCATCATATTTATCATGAGTTTCACTAGATTTTGCGGGAACCATAAAAATGTATTGGTCAGCATCATCATTACTTGCCATATAGGTTTCAATGGCTGCAATATTAGCAACAATGCGACGTTTTAAGTGGGGAGCTTTAGCAACTGCCGCAGCGATTAATTCATCTGTCTCAGTTTTGGTGTAAACATTAGTTGGCATTGAAATCCAAGATAATGTTCCATCCTCACCAAGAGAGAGTAAAGAGCCTGTTACCGCAGTATCAAATCCCTTCAGACTTAAATTACCGTCTTTATCATAAACAAATAATTTTTTATCAACCGGAATTTCTCCAGCAACAACTGCACTCAATGTTTTATTAGGCTGAATAATATAGAATTTTGCAACTGAATCTTCAATTACTACTAAAGTTTGACCATAGTAATAAACTGAATCAGTGCTACCGGCGGCTTCAGCCTTTGCGGCCGCGGCTTCTGCATCAGCGTAGCTTTCAAAATAACTACGAGCGTCCAAGGGGAACGCTGAAGTCGGATTAAAGCTAACGCTAAAATTTAATTTACCAAAATCTAACGCCATTTTTATCCTCCTCCATTTAGTTAAATTGTAAAGGTATAATGATTTTCGGTATCATTTGGTTCTGCATAATCAATATAATAAACTTTATAATCGATTGCAGAATAGGAATTTGCCCCCTGAACAGAAATCGTTTGAGTTTTAAAAGAAGATACAATCTCAGAACCCATTGCGTTTTCATCTTTTACAGAAGTTAAATCTCGTAAAGACGCAGGATAAGCAAAAATGGCACGATAAGCTCCAACTGGAATTGTTACGCTAACGATGCTTCCATTAGATAAAGCCTTACCACTCTTAGTTAAATAGCTTCTAATAGAAGAACCAGTTAAAGTATTTTTATTAGTCATTGTACCATAAAAAGAATTTCGATAACCAGTCATTGGACCCTTTGTTTCAGAGTCACTACCAGCTTTAATCTAGCCCGTAGAATATTCATTGCCAAGATTAGTTACGGGAATTTCACCATCAGTATAATACGCAGTTGCAGTAATACTATAACTGGTGTTATCTCCAATAGTAACCTTGGGGAAACTTCCTGTGCCAGAATGTAAAACATTACCCTCGGTTGTACCTACTGACCAAGAGCTAACAGTAACTCCGGTGGCTGGACCATAAGTATAGCTACCAGAATTAAAAGTTGTACTATAAGTGGGAGTTACACTTGTACCAACCTCATATGCCTTAGCTTGTGGGAATGAAAGGGTAATGGAAGGAGCTGTAGTTGAAGGATTTTTCTCTTTAACATAAATACTCTCAAACAACTCTTTTAAATTTTTACCTGCGGCAGGAATAATAGCTTGGCCACCTGTTAAAGTAATATTACCAATTGCGGTTGTAGTCATTAAGTCCTCACTAAAATACACATTAGATGCATCATAGTTACCGTCCATTGCGCTCCACTTATTATTACTGTAAACATAAGCCGTATATTGCCATTTATCTTTTGCAACAAAATCTTTAATAATAACAATATCACCAGAAATTGGTGAAAGAGATGCTTGCGAAATCATATCATTATGAGTAGAAAAATCTGTATTTTCTAAAGTTAAGATAGTATGGTTAATTATTGGAGTTGCCCACTCACCATCGCCTCGTAAAAACTGAGTATGGTCGCCCAGCTCTGGTGCAGGAAGTAAACCGGGTAAGCCGGCAGATTTATCGGTTGCTCCAATAAACACTAAATCTTCTAAAGGTTTATTTACCCACGCATTAACATCTCTATCATAAATAAAAACAGACTCATCTTCAACATTTTCTGAAATTAATACATCTTGCAAATCTCGAAGATTAGTAATTTTTATTTCTTCTTCAAGTTCTCCACCAGCAATTAATTTAGAACCTAAATATAATTTGCCGACTGCAGAATCCTCATCAGTAATAAAATATAGAGTGTCATTATTTTTATCTTGTAGAGCTTCAAACGCAGCAGTACTACCTCTATAAAATTTAACATATCTAGCCAATTAATATCTCCTCCTTTCTCCTCATTTTTTATTATATTATAAATTTCATATTGAAATTATAATCTTAAGATTGTGCTTTTTCTAAAGCCTATAATCTTGTTTCAATATTAGCCAATTGATTTGAAAGTGTTAGCAAAGTATTATTAATATTAGTATTGGAAATACCAAGAGTACCGGTGGTGCTATCAAGCTTGTCAATTAATTGGTAAGCCTGA
>RHMF01000703.1_pt1 | contig 14900 bp, 7 predicted proteins | sample 5365151 | NCBI WGS metagenome assembly RHMF01 (sample SAMN10266501, study PRJNA497801) | feces metagenome | isolation source: feces | host: Bos taurus | place: China: Prairie of Fairy Mountain | collected 2017-08-14 | reverse complement strand
GCCGACAAGGCATTGGGGTACTTTGCCTCTACGCGGGCAATCTCATTGGCAATGCGCCAATGCATGTCTCTCGGGGTCTCTTCATAGATGTTGCCCAAAGAGTCTTTCATGGCATACTTGTTCGCCCATACTCTTGCGGCGAGGGCATCGCCGCCGAAGTATTCGAGCGTAGCATTCTGCGCTTCTTCGAACGTGTAAGTTTTCTTTTCCACTGTGTTTATGAGGTTACTGGGTTTGTCAAAAAGTTGAGTTGTGTAGAAGTAAATCTTTCTTGAACAAAAAGCTTTGCAAAGCTACATATCTTTTCTGAATTGACCAAACGGACAAAGAAATATTTTTCTGAAAAAATAAAAGTTTTCTAATATGAAATGTTAAATGCTTGTAAATGAATATTATGTAATTCTGTAAAAATAAAAAAGTTTTCCAAAACGGAAAACTTTACTGTGTGTGGCGATTGCAATCGCCGTTAGCTTCCTTGTAAAAATAGGGGCAGATATTGTCTGCCCCTGTATAATTTGAAAGTAGACTTCCTTTATCTCGTTTGCATCTTTCTTTCGATGTCTTCGATGGCAGTCTGTAGTGTCTTGTCCATTTCAATCTGCTCCTCTATGGTGCGGCATGCGTGCAGTACGGTAGAGTGGTCTTTCGAACCGATCTGCTGGCCGATTCCTGCCAATGAGAGATTGGGGAGATGTTTATGTGTGAGGTACATGGCAACCTGACGTGCAAGTACAATGTCTCTCTTGCGTGACGATGAGTATACACTCTCATCCTTGATATGGTAGTGCTCGCATGTGTGGTGTACGATGTCTTCTACCGTTACCTCTTTCGCTACGATGCGCACGGCCTTACTGATTACACGCTCGGCCATTGCTAAGTCAATGGCCCGACCATAGGCCGTAGAGTGAGCCATGAGTGAGATGAGTATGCCTTCAAGTTCACGTACGCTGTCTGTAACATTCTCAGCTATGTATTCCAACACGTTGGGAGACAGGCTGATACCTTCGCGACGAGCCTTCTCGGTGAGGATGTTGCGGCGGAGCTCCAGGTTGGGGCGCTCGATTTCGGCCGTCAGTCCCCACTTGAAGCGGGTGATGAGGCGGTCTTCTATGCCTTGCAGCATTACGGGCGGGCGGTCGCACGTCATGATGAGCTGTTTGCCGTTTTGGTGCAGGTGGTTGAAGATGTGGAAGAAGGTGTTTTGGGTTTTTGTTACACCTACAAACTCCTGGATGTCATCAATGATGAGTACGTCAATGCTTTGGTAGAAGTTGATGAAGTCATTGAGCACATTGTTGCGTACGGAGTTGGAGTACTGCACCTTGAAGAGGTGTGCCGCAACATACAATACGCGCTTCTCGGGAAAGAGTTCCTTGACCTTCAAGCCGATAGCGTTGGCCAAGTGTGTCTTGCCTACACCGGAGGCTCCATATAGGAAGAGCGGGTTAAATATTGTCTTACCAGGATTCTGTGCGATATTCTCGGCTGCACTGAGGGGGAGCTTGTTGCTTATGCCTTCGATGAAGTTCTCGAAACAATAGTTGCTGCGCAGCATTGGATCGAGGTCTTGCGGAGCTATGGCAATACTATCGGGTGCCTGATTGGTTACCTTCTCTTGCTCCTTCAATGCTTGGCTGGGGCGCTTCTCTGACTCTTGATCAAGAGTAATCTGGTTTTCACGGTCGGTGAGTACGCGATAGTTGAGTTGTGTGTCGTTCCCGAAGATACGATAGATGGCTGCGCTAAGGATGTCAACGAAGTGCTCTTCGATGTATTCGTATACAAACTGGCTGGGTACAAATATTGTGAGCACATTATTTGTATACGAAGCAGGCTTGGTGTTGGCAAACCAAGTCGTGTATGAACTGGCCTGGATATTATCGCGGATAATGTTCAGGCACTCGTCCCATCGTTGTGTGAGCTGTGTCTCCGTCATTGTTCTTTTTAACCTCTTGTTCGCTTTGTCTTACTTTTACACTTAAAAGTTTCGGTCGCCCGAAACTCATTGGTCGTCTATTGACATTACAAAGTTACTATCCTTATTTTGAATTTTAAAATTACTTTTCTTCCTTGATTATTTGCAGTTGTCAAAGATGTTTACTTTCAGGCATTTGTGTTTTCTCTCTTTTTTTTAGCTCTTTTTTTTCTTGCATATGTCAAAATCCTTGATTGTAAAGCGTTTCTATGTTTTACCTATCTATATTTGACCTGTATTTCCTGCTCCTTGCTCTTCGCCTTATAGTGTTTCTTGTACATTTGAGGCCTTTCCCCAGGGGTTGGTTACTTTCTGCTTTTTTTTAGACGAAATCTAATTTAGCTCTAAATTTGACTTCGAAAGGGCGAAAAAATATCCTCTTTTTCAGCGCGTTTTTGGCCTTTTCTTTTCTTTTCCGTGGGGTGTATTGTCCGCTCTGCAGAGTTTCTTAAAACGCTTGTTTCGGTCGCATCCGTGGAACACTTATTGCAGTGTTCTTTCTTGTTCCGATACTTGGACTATTTGAACTCTACACAACAAACAGAATGCAGGAAAAGAGAAGTTTGTTAGTTTTTTTTGCCGAACACTGAGATATTGATGTAACGTGAAGGGTGAGCCTTGACATCCTCTATGAGGGCATTGGTATTGGTGCATATTCCATTGAGGTTGTTGTAGAATGCCGTGTCGTTGAGCAGGCGGCCTACACTGCTCTTATCGCTTATCAATGCTGCTGATAGGGTCTGCAGATTGTTGATGGTGCTATCTACACGGGCTATCGTATGTGCATAGTCAATTTGGTTGAGTTCCGAGGTAATCTCGTTCAGGTTGCTGCTCGCACTTTGTAGGTTCTGCATCAGCTGGGGCAGTTCGTTATGGAATAGGTGGTTGAGCTCGTCGGCCGTGTGGCTGAGCTTATAGCTGATGCTCTCGACGTGGCTGAGTGAGTTGTTTAATGCTGGATTTGATACCAAGGTGGTCAGAGCGGTGATGAGGCTGTCTACCTTTGGAACAAGGGCATTTATTTGTGGTAGCATTACATGTTCGATTTCCCCCGTCAGTCCGTGTGCTACACCATGTTCTATGGTATCGCCGTCGGAATAGAATTCTGTACTCTGGCTCAGCCGGAGGTCTACGCTTACTCCGCCCAGTAGCTCATTCACCAGATAAGCACGGCTTCCTTTGGGGATGCGTAGTGAGCCATTCACACGCATGGCAACGACGATTCGGTTGGGACTATTGTAGTCGTAGCTGACGCTACTTACCGTACCTACTTGGTAGCCATTGGTGTTGATTACCGAGGAGGGCGCCACTCCACCGGCATTGCTGACCACTATGTAATAAGTGTTGTCGTGAGAGAATACGTTGCTACCTTTTAGGAAGTTTACACCTATATATAAGAGTGCGATGCTGATGATGAATGTTGCACTAATCTTGATTTCTTTGCTGATACGTTTCATAGGGAGGTTGATTTAGGGATGGTTCTTTTTGAACAAGGCTATGGCTTGCTGAGTGTCTACGCGCTTGCCTTTGATGAATGCCACGATGAAGGCATCCTTGAACTTCTCGTTCACCTTTCGTTTCGTGCGCAGTATTTCGTTATAGTTGGTAGTAGCACCGTAGGTGTACTTGTATAGGCCCTTGTCATAGTAATACTCTACAGGGCTGAGTCCCTTAAAGGCACTGTCTCCCTTGTCCAATTTTTTGGACGAAGAGAGGAACTGAATCTTGAATACGGGGACTTCCTCGTTTGTAACCGTCTGGCTTTGTTTCTCTTCTACTTCGTCTTCTTCCTTGTTCTCCTGGGCAATGGAGATGTTTGCGGATGAGGCTTCAGCACTCTGTTTCAGCAGGTCGGAATAATACTTGTCAAAAGCTCTGCTGATGCATTGGCTCAACTTCTTTTGTCCGCTGCTTGAGGCCAGGTACTTGGCTTCCTCGGCATTGCTGATGTAGCCAAGCTCTACCAGAATGCTTGGCATGGATGTGGCGTTCAGTACCAGAAAGCCGGCTTGCCTTACTCCACGGTCGTGGCGGTTGGCATCTGAAGTCAGATTCTCCTGCACATATTGGGCTATATGGATGCTCTCCTTCACATATTCGCTCTGTATGAACTCGAATATGATGTAGCTTTCGGGTGAGTTGGGGTTGAAGTTGGCATATTGCTTTTCGTGGTTTTCCTCAAGGAGGATTACCCCATTTTCACGTTTGGCAATCTCCAGATTCCGTTCCGTACGTTCTTCCTCGATGCCCAATGTGTAGGTCTCTGCTCCTCTAGCAGAGCGGTTCTTGGCGGCATTGGTGTGGATGGAGATGAACAGGTCGGCATTGGCCTTGTTGGCCATTCGGGCGCGGTCATTCAAGCCTACGAACTTGTCAGTCTTTCGGGTATAAAGCACCTTCACTTCAGGATGATTCTCTTCGATGGACTTTCCTACCATAAGGGCTACGGCCAGTGTGACATTCTTCTCATATATTTTCTTGTTGGCACTGATGGCTCCAGGGTCCTTGCCACCATGTCCTGCATCAATCACTACGGTAAAATCCCTGGCCGAGAGATTGATTACAGCAAAAAGCGTGAAGATTAGAATAAGCAGATGTCGCATAGGGTAGGAGGTTGATAGGGGCATTTAAGGTGATTATACAAAGAAGGCTGCTCCAAGGTGGCTCGGAGCAGCCTTTGTGTTTATACGGCGGTTACTTCAAGGGAAGATACCAGTTCTCTTTATTCATCAGTTTGTTGTAGAGCTCCTCGTCGATCTGCTCCTTACCCTTTCTTGAAGCTACGCGCTTAGCCAAGAATTCGGGCTCGCCGCGACGTTCTGCAAAGCGGATAAGGTCGCCGAAGCGGTTGCCTTCCAAAGCAGCCTCCATGGCCAACTCATCGATGATGAGAATGTCAAGGTAGTTGATGGTATCGTTGAGGTTACCCTCTACTGCTATATCCTCTTTTTCCAGCTTGGCTGCGATTACCTCGGGTTTCAACACATAGTGAGTGGTGTCGAGATGTACGTTACCACAACCTCTGGCGTGCACACCGATGAATGCCTCTTGCAATTGCTTCTCCAATACGTGACCTTCGGGGAAGAATACCTTGTAGGCATCTTTCAGTAGGTTGAACGACATCTCGGCCAATTCTCCAGAGTTGGTCTCTTTAGCCAAGCCATTGAGGGCCTCTGCTGCACGCAGGTATACGATAGCGCGGCGATAGATGTTTATCACAGGAGTGTACAGCTCGATTGTACCTGTAGATGAATCTATGCTGGAGAACTTGTTGAATACGTTGAAGATATCGTCTGCAACTGATACACTTCCTGTGGTGTTCTTTCTACGTTGGTCACCATTTGCCATTACATTGGGAGCATAGCTGCCATTAAGTTCGCCTGTAGTTTTGTCAATGCTACCCTTGATATAGACTTGGCTGGTACAAATCTCTTCATAATAGGTTGAAGGATTCAGAGGATGGGTATTGTCAAAGGAGTGGAATAGGCTGGCTATCTCAGATACGTCACCATTGGCTTTACTTCTTTCCATTGTGATATAGGCAAGGTTCTCATAACCGTTGGTTCCTGCAGTTTGACTCAGATATTCCTCCCAATTAGTCGTCATGACAAGATTGCTGCTAATACCTGTAACGCCTGTGACAGGCACAACCATCGAACCATTGAATCCCATATATCCTCTGAAGTACTCCATGTTATTGGTTTCACCGTATGAGTAGTTGAAGTCTTTGTGAGTGGTCATGTAGTCCATATAGGTGGTGCATGCATTGAGATAGTCTCCGCTCCAGAGATAGAGGTCGGCAATAACCAGTTGCAATACAGGGAACAGCTTGTTTGTTCCTGTACCCAAGAATACAGGCATGTCATAGTCTACATAGGGAGTGAGCTGCGGGATAAGCTCTGCAGCCAGCTCCTTGATGTCGAGCTTCGGATAATCCTTTTCAGAGTCAGCAACTGTAGTGATAGGGTTGGTGTAGTAGGGCACCTTGCCATAGTTGATGGCCAACTGCATGTAGGTCCATGCACGAATACTTAGCAAAGCTGCATATTCGTCAATCATCACACGTTCATTGTTGTGTGTCAAAGTGGTGTCCATCTTGGCCAACGCATAGTTGCAGTTGTTGATGATTGCATAGTAGTCTCTTACGTTGAGATACTCGTTCTCATCTTCGAAGTTAAACTCAGCCAAGTTGCGGAGTGATGTTTTGGTGTGTTCGTTGATGTCTACCAAGTCGCCGCGAACCTCACCGAGGATGATGTAGCGGTCCGCCACCTGACGCAAGCACTGCAATACACCCATAGTTGTATAGGCAGAGTCGGCAGTACTGCTGAGGTTGTGGTTTTGCTCGTAGACTACACGACTTGACTCAATGTCAAACATATCTGTGCATGAGGTCGTGGCACCCAATGTAAAGATGGCGACCAGTGCGGCTCCTATGATTGATTTGCTTTTCATTGTCTTTATCATTTTGTTGTTGTTCATTATAAGTTAATCTTTACACCGAGTTGGAAGCTGCGGCTATGGCCGAGCAGACCGTTGTCGATACCTTGATACAATACGTTGTTGCTGAATGAGAACTCAGGATCGCTACCTAAGTAGTTGGTAAGTGTCAGCAAGTTGGTACCGGCACACCATACGGTGAGTCCTTGCAGCCATGAAGCTGATACAGGCACCTTGTATGAAAGGGTGATGTCGCTCAAACGGATGTATGAGCCATCTTCAATCCAACGGTCAGAGAAGCGGTTGTTACCCTTCGGGTCGCCATACATAGCGCGAGGCATGTTGGTAACGTCACCTTCTGCTTGCCAACGGTTGGTCATGGCAGTTGTCTGGTTGTAGAAGCTGCTGCCGCTTTCAATCAATGAACGTTGATAGTTGTATACGTCGTTGCCGTATGAGTAGTTGAAGGTTGCGCTCAGTGAGAAGTTCTTGTACATCAGGTTGCTGGTGAAGTTACCATAGAGATCGGGGTTGGGGTTACCAATGATAACGCGGTCCTGCAGGTTGATGGTGTTGTCGCCATTTTGGTCGATGAACTTCACGTCACCAGCCTCAAACGGAGTTTTGATACCAGTGTTGATGTCTTGTGTTGAGAGGGGCACACCATCTACAGTGGGTACGTCAGAAGTGTTGGCATATACACCATCGGTCTCGTAGCCGTAGAATACACCAGCTGACTGGCCTACAGCACTCAGGATAGTTGCGTCATAGATATCGGTAGTGTAGCCATAGAGCTCACCGTCTTTTGCGCTGTTGAATGTTGTACCGTCAGGCAACTTGGTAATCTCGTTCTTGTAGGTACCCATGCTTACACCTACTTCCCACTTCCAGTCCTTGGTACTGATAGCACGGCCTACCAGATTAACTGTAGCGCCTGTGTTGTTCATGGCACCACCGTTGCACCAGTAGTATTCGAGACCAGTAAGGTAGCTTAGCTGTTTCAGAGTCAGCAAGTTGTTGGTGGTATTGTGGAAAATGTCACCAGAGATACGCAGGCGATTGTTGATAGCTTGCATATCAAAACCAAAGTTCAAACGGCGTGTGGTCTCCCATTGGATTGATTGATTCTCAATATTGGCCAACTTGATACCCATAGCTATGCCAGAGTATTGCACGTTGCTGAAGTAGCTGAAAGCTGCATTGTTGCTGATGTTGTCGTTACCAGACCAGTCGATACCTGCTCTTAGTTTCAAGTATTCAATTTCGTTAGGGTTGAAGAAGGGCTCCGATGAAACCAACCATCCGGCTTGCAGTGAGGGGAAGATACCCCAGCATACACCACCCAACTTGATACCACCTTCGGTCTCTCTACCGAAACGTGAAGAGGTCTCAGCTGCTACACTACCTTGGAAGTAGTATTTGTTCTGGTAGTTGTAGTCCAAGTTGGCATAGTAGCTCATGTTACGCCATACGTTATCGTCACCATCAGTTGTAGCATAGTCATACTCTGACTTTACGTCGGGCAATTTGTCGTTACCCGTGTTATGACAAGACTGGAAGTTTGAGTCGTATGCGAAGTTTGAGAAGCGGAAGCCACCGAATGCGTCGAAGTGGTGCTCGCCAGTCTTCTTCTCCCATGTCACACGAGTATCGTTATAGATTGCCTCCTCCTTAGAGAAGAATGAGCGTACCTCGTTCTCTGAGTAACCGGTACCAACGATGAAGAAGTTAGGGGTACCGGTCATTGGGCGGAAATACTTTTCATTGGTGCGGTGCAAGGTGTAGTTGAACAGGGTAGAAGCCTTTAAGCCCTTGCCGAGGTCAATCTCGGGAGCGATAGTTACGTCGAATACGGTATACTCCTGATTGTTCTTGTTGTTGCCATCGCCATACTCAAAGATAGAGAGGGGATTGGCATAGCTGTTGTTGTTGGCGCTGTTGTCGAGAATTGATGACGAGCCGATTTGAGCAAACACGTCAGCACTTTCGAGAGCACCGGTCAGTTCTCCGGAGTTGTTATAGCGATAGGGACTCAAGAAGGGAGACTTGATAAGTGCCAAGAATCCAGGTGAAACCATTGGACCAGCTGTCAGATCCTGCTGAATACCATCATCACGGAGGTCACGAACGATGCGACTGTATGAGATGTCGAAACGTGTCTTCAAAATCTTTGATAGGTTAATGTCTGTATTGAAGCGGATATTCAGACGATTGAAATCGTTGCTCTTGATTGTGCTGGCACCATCAGCAAAGCCGAGAGAGAAGTTATACATCGCAGCTTCGTCACCACCTTGTACGTTTACACGATAGTTTTGTGCCCATGCATTCTGGAATACATAGTCCGACCAGTCGGTCTCGTTGTGATACATCTTGTAATAGAAGTAGTTGGGGTCGTCAGATAGGAAGGGGAATCGTGACTGGGTTGTCGTGATGCCGCCCATCAACTCATTGGCGTAGATGCGGTATTGCTCTGCGTTCATCATCTGGGGCAGACGCGGTGTCATGGTGTAGCTACCGTAAGCCTGCGCATCGATACGGGTTGCCATGCTGTGGCCACGCTTGGTGTCAATCAAAATGACACCGTTGGCACCCTTGGCTCCATAGATAGAGGTACCGTTTTTCAGTACGGTAATCTTCTCGATGTCGTTCACGTCGATGGCTGCTAATGTGTTGTTGTAGAAACCCTCGTGAATTGCTGAGTAGCCATCCTGCAGGTCCTGAATAACGCCGTTCAACACTACGAGCGGTTGTGCTGAAGCGTTGAGAGTGTTGATACCCTGCATCATCATCAAACCACCGATGCCTACGGTACCTGAACGCATGATAGTGCGTACGTCGGCACCCAGCTTGTTCTGAAGTTCGGTCTCCAAGGTAGTAGCCTTTGACATGTCTATGGATGCTCCGTTCTTGGCTGTAACGTCAAAGCCATTCTCTACGAAGGTGCTGAACTTCTCATCATAGAGAGCTACTTCAATAGCCTTCTTCTGGCGTGCTTTGATGATTACGCTCTCATAGCCAGGGGTTGATACAAACAGTGAGGCCACGTAAGCGGGAATCTTGATGCTGAATGTACCGTCGGGCTTGGTCATGGCAGTGTAGCGGTTGTTGTTGAGTGCCTCTACACGTACACCGGCAAGTACCTCTTTGGTAGCAGCATCAATCACTGTACCTGTAATCTCTTCTAATTCGTCGGCCACATTGGTGGTGGCTGCTTCGGTTGTTTGGGCATTGACCATACTTGTTCCTGCAAACAGTACCAAGAAGGTGAGGAAAGCCACTAACCTGGGTTGTATATGTTTCAATGTTTTCATCGTCTTTTCTTTTTAGTGTTATTGGAACATTATTCAGTAACCGGCTCAAGGAATACCTGGTCGATACGGAATGTGCGGTCAAAATCTGTCTCACGTGAACCGACAGTGATGGCGAGCACAAGTTGTGTCAATGTGTTTGAATTACCAGCATTGAACTCGTTGTAGGGGAATTCAAAGTAGTCAACACCTTCGGGGGCATTTGCCGGAATCAATGTCACGGTATCCACCTTGGTGGGGTCGTTGAGGATATTCTTACCCAATGAAACGTTCTTCTTTCTGGCCTTACCATCTCTGTAGTAAAGTGTAGCGTTGAACTTGTTGGGGAGGAGTACAGTGTCTCGGTAGTTGATGAAGTTGGCAGGAACGAATACTACCTTAACGCGGTACTTGGCCGACAAAACATTGGGGATGGTGTAGGTCAACTGTGCTCTGGCAGTGGGTGATGAGGGCTTGTAAACACCTATAGAACCATTGTGCAAGTGCTTGTATTTCTCTACACTGTCTTTGCTGATAGATTCGTATGATTTGATGGCATTGATATACTCGGATACATTAGCACCGTCTTCTGTGCTGTAGAGGCTCTCGCCCTGTACGCGCAGTGTGTCGTGCCAGAAGGTGGCGTAGTTGTAGCTGTCTACAATGTGCAGAGTGCCGTTGCTGAGCTCCAGCTTCTCCACTTCGTTGGCATAGAGGTTTTTCAAGGCTTCTCCCTTGAATAATCCTCTTTGGGTTCTGCCGTAGCCGCCCATGTTGGTGTAACAGTAGGCAACCATAGAGTCTGCAGGACTCTTTTGCATAGAGTTGCTGAATACCAAATAGCGGCACATGAAGTCCTTGGCCATTACATCCTGCAAAGAGTCGCGGTCAGGATTGGTCTCGTCATATACAAAGTAGGTCTTTGCCTTCTCCAGCGTTTCGCTCCACGCGCGGTTGGTGGGGGCGAACATGGTGTACGAGCTATCCTCGCGGTTTACGGTTCCGAAGCGGTCGAACCAAGCATTGTGCTCGATGATTACAGAGTCAAGGTAGGTCACTTCACCATCTACCTTGGGGCCTTGTACGCTGTTGACTTCATCAAAGATAATCTCATCGTATGATTTCAAGAAACCGTTGAGCAGAGATATTGACTCAATCTTGTCCAGCTGCTCCCAAATGTTGGCGGTGAAGATGGCATTGCTCTCGGTCTTGTGTAGCAAGCCATTCTTAGCCGCAATATTGGTAGCCTTTACCGGTACCTTCTTGAAGGTGTAGCTGTCGGCATTACCTTCGAAGCGGTTGTACTTGCCGTTGAGCATCTTGATCATGTTGTCGTCCATCACTCCACTGGCAGCGTGGTTGTAGTCGGCAATGTGGTTTTCAACGAACTCAAACTTGTAGACGTTGAGCATGCTGTCGCTTATGCCTTCCAATGGATGTGTGCTGTAGAACTCTGAACCGTCGACGGGGGCCCATACGGTGTAGAAACGGTTCTGGCTCAAATACTGGTCATAGCCTGTGGCTTTGACATAAGCCTCAAACTGGCTCAGTTCGGGGTCTGCCTCAATGAGGTCCCAAAGTGTCTCCGTGGCATTCAATTCGGGCTTGGGTTGGTAGTGGCTGTCCCAAGTGTCTGTACAAGCGGTGAAGGCCAGTGTTGCCAAGCCGCATGTCAGTGCCTTAAATACAATATTTCTTCTTTTCATAATGAAAATGTGTGCTTTATAGTTTCTTTATATTATTGACGTTTCTCGGCCAGTGACAAGTTCTCGTTGCGGAGGTATGTCACAGGTACTATTTCGAAGTAGTCGTGCATGAATTGGGCATTACCGTCATCTTGGTCGTTTACGTTCTTGAAACGAATCCAGTGCTCGCCTGCGCTGAGGTACTTGGTAGTAATCACTTTGCGGAGGGTAGAGTTGTCGTCTCGAGCGAGAGTCGTTTCGTTGTAGGCACGGACGATGGTCGATCCCTTTAAGTAACCACGGTTCTTCATCTCCTTATCGTTAGCGATTCCATTATCTTCTGTATTGGCGTCGGCTATCCAGTTGATGGTAGGACTGTTACCCAAGAGACGGAGGTCTACGGGGATACCTGCCACCTCACCGTCAATATAGAACTGTACGATGTGACGTGCGTTATTGGCTGAGTAGCCCATACGAATTTCGTAGGTACCTGCCGGTACAGGAGGCAATTTGTAGGCAAAGTCAAATGTACCGAGAGTCATCATCTCATCACCTTGGTAGTCTGACCAGTTGGTGTGCGGTGACAAGTAGTACTGTCTGGTCTCGTCCGTATTTACCTTCATGTTCTTGCAGTAGGTATGCGGGATGTATACCTCACCATCACCACTATGGGTGAAGTAGTGCCAGCGGATGTTGTTGTTGGTCAACTCTGAGCAGAGCGAGGCTGCATCAATACGGATGATGCTGTTGAGCACTCTACCTGCCATCACATCCTCATTGTAGAGTAATATTTTGTCGATGGCGTGGATGGTGCCATTCAGCGCTTCTGCTGCAAAATCGGCATAGAGTGTATCTGCATCTCTGAACTCATTGGGCTCATACACTTTTACATTCATGTAATCCTCTACACTGGCATCGGTGTCCTTGGTATAGTTGATTAAGATGGTAGTCTGGTACTTGGGGTTGCTACGGGGCATGGTCACCTTCATCAGTCGGTTGTTCATGGTTTCGTAGTACTCTGTACGGTCCGAGAAGTTCACCAAGTCTTTCTCTGAATTGAAATTGGCATGCGGATTAATCTTGTAGCAAACCAAGCGTGAATAGGGCAACTTGCGGTCTATCAAGTGATAGCCTATAAACTGGTTTACGGGATTATCCTTGCTGGTATACGGAGCATTGGGGTCAGCATTGGGATACCATTCCTTGCACTTCTCCACCAAGTCATCGAAGTTGTTGATTCCGTTCTCTTGGAATACTTGGTCGGTCTCGATGAATGCGGTGAAACCGTAGTAACGGTTCTCGGGATAGGGGCATAGTGGGCTATCCTTGTAGATACCCGCTGCTTTCAAGTCACCTTCTGTATACGATTCATCCTTGTAGAGTTGTAGCTGCTCATCGTATCCGGTCATCTCTAAAGCCTCACCGAAAATGTGGAAGTAGTCGTGCTCCAACATCTGGGCCGGTACGGTATTGGTTGAGGGGGTCAGTACACGGGCGATTGTGTGTACTACGCCATTCTCTACCTCTTCGTCTTTGGCGATAATTTCACCCGTACCGTTAATCAGCAATACGTTGAGGTTGTTTTCATCCACATCGTAACTGAGGCTGAGGTAACGGTCGTTCATATTCATGGTGGGGATAATGTCACCTTCCATGTCGGTAGTCAGGTACACAGCTGGCAATAGGTGAGTCTGAGAGATTACCTTACACATAGAGTCTGACAATTCGCTCAGTTCGGGTGAGGTAACGCCAGTCCAAACGATGTCGTTGGGATTCTCGTCTACCAACGAGGCACGATAGATTGAGTCCTGTTCGTAGAGATAGCGGGCAATAGCGTCATTGGTGGGGGCAAAGCAGGTGTATTGTCCGTATGCCTTCATCAAGTTGAGGCGGCCACCACGGTCGAGGATATCAATGAAGCTACTGTATATCTCCTCATTCTCTTCCAGAAACGATGCGATGGTATGCCCGGTGAAGGTGTAGCGTGCACCCTCATCGATATGCTCTCTACAGCCACTGAGTGCCATGATGGCGATAGCGGCGAGAGCTATTGATTTTGTTTTTACTTGTTTCATAGCATAGAGTGATTAAGAGGGTTAGTTCTTTTCGTATACATCCTCCGTCTCGTATGCCGGATTTTGCTTCAGTAGCGGGTTGGTCTTGATTTCACGCTCCTGAATGGGGAAGAAGAGGCAGTCCATAGCCGACATCTTGCTTCGGATAGCTTTCTGGTTGGTCTCATACTTATGGTTGATGAGAATGTCGAGCATGGGAGCTGTGTTGCCATCACGCAAAGCCTTACGCACGAGGTCGAACCAACGCTTGCCTTCGAAGGCCAACTCACGCTGACGCTCCTCCAATACCAGTGCCTGCATGCTCTCGGCATTGCCGGCAACGTAGCTGATAGAATCGGCATTATAGGGATTTGAACGGTAGTAAATTGTCTTTACCAGATTGAATGATTCTTGTAGGTCTTTTTGGCCACGGTTGATAGAGTCGTTACGCAGGGCCAAAGCCTCGGCTTTCATCAGCATAACATCACTGACACGGTAAACAATCCAGTTGATTTGTTCTATGAAATATATACGATCTTTGTTCGGGTCTCCTTGCGTGCTATTAGTCACAGACATATTAGCCGTATTACCATATGACGGCTTGTCAATTGTTCCACTTGCTGCAGAATAGCCGTATTTGATAATCGGATAGATTTCTGATTCACCTTCCTGCTGGTAGATGTTGCTTATGCGGCGGAAGTCTGTCTTGGCATACAGATTAGCGTCACCCTTCTCGGCCATGTAGCGAGGGGCTGAGAGCGGACCAGCGGTGAAGTTGGTGCCATAGAAGTAGGGTACTTCATAGTTGGCTGACGTTCTATCTACACCGTGCTGTATCTCAAAAATACTCTCGCGCAGGTTGTTGCCTATGTAGAATAAGCGATAGAAGGGATAGTCGAGATAGGCTGCATTGGGGTCGCTCTTCTCGGGGTTGTGCTCGAGTGGGTAAACGTTGTCAACCTTACCATTGGTGTTGACCACCTTGTTCTCCTTCTCATAGGCCAATACATATTTCATACGGTTGTTGAGCAGTGAGTCGCAGAAGGCGATACATTCGGTGTAGCACTGGTCTACCTCGGCTGTCTTGGCCTTCATGAAGGCGGCCTTCCACAGCAATACGTCGGCAATCATGGCACGTACGGCATCTTTGGTGATGCGGCCCTTGTTGTCAGAGAGTGTGGGATAGTTACCGGAAGTCATTACGAGTCCCTCGGCTTCGTAGAGGTCTTCCAAGATAAAGTCGAGTGCTTCAATCGGAGTTGCCTGCGGCTGGTAGAGGTCTTGGTCATCGTCAACCATTGCCTCCTTGAGTAGAGGAATGTCGCGGAAGGTACGTACCAGGTAGAAGTGACAGAGTGCACGGATGGCAAGCATCTCACCACGGGTAACGTCCATGTCGCCTTGTGTGAAGTCGGGGTCTTCGTCCAGCACCTGCGGAGCAAATCTCAAGACGATGTTA
>RHMF01000671.1_pt1 | contig 14906 bp, 11 predicted proteins | sample 5365151 | NCBI WGS metagenome assembly RHMF01 (sample SAMN10266501, study PRJNA497801) | feces metagenome | isolation source: feces | host: Bos taurus | place: China: Prairie of Fairy Mountain | collected 2017-08-14 | reverse complement strand
AATGATTGGTGGCATTTCCAAGATACATACCATTGTCATAAGTATTGTAGGTCAGACTATTGCAATCATAGAATGCATCATCGCCAATGCTGGTCACGCTGTCGGGGATAGTAATCTCCGTCAGCCCGGTGCAATACCAGAATGCATAATTGCCAATGCTGGTCACACTGTCGGGGATAGTAATCTCCGTCAGCCCGGTGCAATTATTGAATGCATCAGAGCCAATGCTGGTTATGCTATCCGGGATGGTAATCTCCGTCAGCCCGGTGCAATTATAGAATGCATAATTGCCAATGCTGGTCACGCTATCCGGGATGGTAATACTTGTCAGGCTGCTGCAACCATAGAATGCATACGCAGGAATAGTCGTTACAGTATTATCCAAAATAATTTCCGTTACTTCCTGTCCATTTTCATCTAAAATATGCAATACCGCTCCATAGTGCATGGGGTTTGCATCGTAATCGCCAAACGCAATTTTCCGCCAAGCGTAAATGTCCGTAGTATACACATCTGTCAGCCCGGTGCAATTACGGAATGCATCAGAGCCAATGCTGGTCACACTGTCGGGGATAGTAATCTCCGTCAGCCCGGTGCAATACTCGAATGCAGAACTGCCAATGCTGGTCACACTGTCGGGGATAGTAATCTCCGTCAGCCCGGTGCAATGACAGAATGACCGACTGCCAATGCTGGTTACAGGATATCCTCCCAAAGTGCTGGGAATGGTAATCGCCCCGGAAATGGATTCGCTCACATCGGTAATAGTTGCCTCACCATTGGAAACCTCGTAAGTATAGTATCCTTCCGTTGCTGCATCTGCCTGCATCGGCAATACCGCGCAGCAAAGCACCACAACTGCCAATAACGCAATCCCGGCAAATGCCTTTTTTAGTCCTCTCATCTTTTTGTCCTCCCTAACTGGATTTATGTTTTACGATCGGGTAGAAGTCGTTTCCATCCATTAAAAAGAAACTATTGTTCTTATTATTATGCATCTTGTGTTCCTAATTGTCAAGTAAACGAGGCTGTCTGGCGGTAGACCTTACCGGCCTTTTTGGCGGAATATGCGGAAAAATAATTGTATACTTTTCCCTAATTTTGTGGTATAATACACAAAGAAGGTGGCCGCCCGGTGGAGGCGGAACCAAAGAAACAAAATAAATAAGCGGGCGTTTTTGCGCATCTGATGGCGATTCGGGGCCGGATAGGTGGCAGGCACCTGCCAGTTTTTCTATGCGTTTTATGCGTTAGGGTAGAGCGACAAATCCGAGCCCGCCTTAAAGCGGCTTATTTTGGCGCTTTTCGCCCTATTGTGCCTCGAAAGGCACAAAGCATTCCTTCGCCCCAATAGAACGAAAATCATCCAAAATCTTCTCGCTTTAAGGTCGAAGATTTTACAAAGAAAGGGTTTTTGTTCTGGGGGCAAAAACGCAGTAAATACTTTGTGTATTTGCGAGTATTTTAATGAAGATAGAGCAATAAACCAGCCTTTGTAAAACGAGTTCGGATTTATTGCTCTACCCTATGAAAGGAGCATTTTTTTGGCTGAAAAATTGAAAATTATTCCCCTTGGCGGTTTGGATGAAATCGGCAAAAATATCACTGTGCTGGAATACGGCCGGGATATGATTGTTGTGGACTGCGGCGTAGGTTTTCCTGACGAAGATATGTACGGCGTTGACCTGGTGATCCCGGATTTTACCTACCTTGTGCAAAATGCAAAGAAGTTGCGGGGTATGTTCATTACGCACGGTCACGAAGACCATATCGGCTCTATCCCCTACTGCATGCAGCAAGTAAACTGCCCCATTCACGGCACAGCTATGACAAACGGGTTGATCCGGCTGAAACTGGAAGAACATCACATTGCCGATAAAGTAAAACTCGTCACCCACAGACCCGGAGATGTGGTAAAAGCCGGCTGCTTTACCGTAGAATTTATCCATGTAAATCACTCCATTGCAGATGCGGTAGCCTTTGCCATCCACACCCCTGTAGGTACGGTTGTGATGACCGGTGACTTTAAGTTAGACCCCACCGCAAAAGACGGTATGACTGACCTGGCCCGTTTGGGAGAACTGGGCAACCAGGGCATTTTGGCTTTGCTGTGCGACTCCACCAATGTGGAGCGCTCCGGCTATACCCCCAGTGAAACTGTTGTGGCAGAAGGACTGGACCGGCAGTTCAAAAACTGCGACCAACGAATTATCGTTACTACTTTTGCCTCCAATATGCACCGCATTCAGGCAGTACTGGCAACTGCTCACCGCTATGGCAGAAAAGTGGCCGTCACCGGCAGAAGTATGGAAAATATGCTGAAGGTGGCCCAGGAATTGGGCTATATCAAAGTGCCAACCGGCACCATTGTGGATTTGGCTGCCACCAAGAGTCTGCCGAAAAATAAAGTGGTTATCGTTTCCACCGGTTCCCAGGGTGAAAATATGTCTGCCCTGTACCGGATGGCCTTCTCCTCCCACAAGTATATTGACATTGTGGCCGGAGACCGGATTATCATTTCCGCATCTGCCATTCCCGGCAATGAAAAGGCCGTTTCCCGGATTATCAACGAACTGTATCGTAAAGGTGCAGACGTGGTCTACGAAAAGAGCGAAGGTCTGCACGTTTCCGGTCACGCCTGCCAGGAAGAACTGAAAATTGTCCACGCCCTGTGCAAACCCCGATTTTTTATCCCCGTTCACGGCGAGCAACGGCATCTGCAGCTTCACGGCAGACTGGCAACCCAGCTGGGTGTACCTGCCAAGAATATCCGCATTGGTGAGGTGGGCAGTGTGTTTGAACTGACCGCCAAAAGCTGCAAACTCACCGGCACCGTCACCGCCGGTAAGGTCTTTGTGGACGGTTCCGGTGTAGGCGATGTGGGCAGTGTGGTTCTGCGGGACAGAAAACACCTGGCCCAGGACGGTATGATTGTGGTCTGCGTCACCATCAGTTCCCAGGACGGCGGCCTTCTCTCCGGCCCGGATATCATCACCCGGGGCTTTGTGTATGTGAAGGAATCGGAAGATCTGATGGAAGAACTGCGAAGCGTCACTTTGGAAGCCATCGAACGCAGCAGCAGGAAGCGTATGCGGGATTACACCGCCGTAAAGACCGCCATCAAAAATGATTTGAGTGGCTACCTTTACAAGACTACCAAGCGCAATCCCATGATCCTTCCCGTAATCACTGAAATCTAATATTGTAGGGCGTGCCGACGGCACGCCCTTATACGGTAAAGAGGTACATATGAAGTATTACTTTGCGCCTTTGGAGGGATTGACCGACCGGATCTACCGGGATATCCACCACCGCTTTTTCCCCGGCCTTGATCGGTACTATACCCCCTTCTTTTCTCCCACCATGCACCACAGTCTGACAAATAAGGAAGCCCGGGAACTACCCCTGGCTACCCAGACCCCGGCATGCACCATCCCCCAGATTCTGACGAAAAATCCCCAGGATTTTCTTTGGATGGCAAATCTCTGTGCTGACCGGGGATATACCGAGATCAATCTGAATGCCGGTTGCCCTTCCGGCACTGTCACAGCCAAAGGCAAGGGCGCAGGAATGCTTGCTGATACGGAAGAACTGGACCGATTTTTGGAGCAGATTTTCGCCAATTCTCCCCTGCCCATTTCCATCAAAACCCGCATCGGTGTGGCGTCCGCAGAAGAATGGCCCGCCATATTGGATGTATACAACCGCTATCCCATTCAGGAATTGACCGTTCATAGCCGGGTACGAAAGGCATTTTATGCAGGAAATGTAGAGGAAGAATGCTTTCGCTATGCTGTGGCAAACAGCAAAAACCCTCTGTGCTATAACGGGGATGTGCAAACACGCCTCCAGGCAGAAAGAGTGGAAAATGCTTATCAAAAAGTAGAAGCCATTATGATTGGCAGAGGGCTGATTGCCCGTCCGGATATGCTGCAGCAGGAAAAGGCCGACAGCAAAAAGTTGATTGCCTTCTATGACGAACTGTTAGATGCCTACCTTACCGCCTTCGGTGGAGGCCGTAATGCTATGTTCCGGCTGAAGGAGCATTGGCACTATCTTTTGCCTTGCTTTGAAGATAGCGAAAAATTAGGGAAAAAGTTGCGTAAAACCACAGATTTAGAAGAATACCGCACCATTTCCCGGGAAATACTTTCCCTTCCAAGAATATAAAAGTGGGCATCAAGCGATGCCCACTTTTCATTTTTAGCCTGCCAAGTCTACCTGGCCGATGGCAATCATATCATAGTCTGTTTTGATGGTATAGTCTTCAGCAAATTGTTTCATCTGGTTGGAAACAATATCATTGGCATAGTTGGCTCTGCAGTAGCGAATCCAGGCATCTTCGGTGTCTACATAGAACATAATGTGATAGCCGTAGACCGTTTTCACAAGGGCATGGTCGCCATAAGCCCGGCCATCTTCAAAGAGCCATTCATTGAAGCCTTCCACCGTTTTACCCTTGGCAATATCCGTAATCAGGCCGCCGTTAGCAGCAGAGCCGTCTGCAGAATTCTTTTTGGCCAGGTCTGCAAAGGTGTCCTCGTTCTTCTCCCCATTGAGCCACAGATCATAAACCACCTGAGCCTTCTGGCGGCAAGCCTCCCAAGCAGCATCTGTGTAGGAATAGGTCACACCGTCAGTATTGAGTGTACCGCCCTCCGGCTTGATGAGAATATGGCGCACATCCACCACTTTGCCTTTATCCTTGCCGTAGCCTGCACTCTTAATAGCCTCTTCGTTGGCATCGTAGTACTCTTCAATCTGTGCATCAGTGGGCGCATTTTTTTCTCGCAGACTGGAAACATAGGTGCTGCAAAGGTAGTCAAGTTTAATATAGGCAATATAGTCATCAGCAGTAGCGCCCTTGCCCATTTCCTCTTCTACCATTTCTGCCAAATTCGTATATCCATAATCCAAAGCACTCTTTTCCAGGTTTTCCACTGTGGTATTCAGCGCCTGCTGTTGCTCCTGTGTCATAGTGAAGCCATCTTTTTCTGCCATCTGTGCAATGGTTGCCATCTGGCTCCAGGAATCCAGGGCCATTTCCAGGAAGAACTCTTCCCAGGTCATAGTTTCATCGTACATCTGGGTGTGCAGTGGCTTTGTAAAGTCCACACCGAAATAAGACAGATAGGCGCCGTAATTATTGATAAACGTATAAATCTGGGTCCAGTAGTGTACCTGCAGTTGTCCATTGAGCAGTTCCCGGTTACCCACAGTGGCAACTATGTTTCGGTTTGCCGCCACTGCTGCTTCCGCAGTTGCCGTATAAGATTGGGTGGTAACTGCAGGGGTGGTTTCTTCCTGCTTGCCCACATTAACAGTAATCATACCGGACATTACCATCCAAACAAGAAGGCCCACCAAAGCCAAAACCGCAACACCGGCAGTAATTGCCAGGACGATTTTAGTGGTGTCCCACTTCATTTTCTTATTCTCCTGTTCCATATACATCCTCTTTTCTCCTCCAATAGGAGGGCACGAATGGAAGTATCTTACCATAAACCGGTAAAGAATGCAAGATATGTTACGAAATGTTCATAATCTTCTATTTTTATTGTAAGAGCCCTTGCAAAAAGAGAAGAAAAATGGTATTATTTTATGTTGATAGATTATATCGAGGAGCGACCTAATGAATACCAAAACTACAACCATTTCTCAAGAGCAAGTAAATACGCAACTGCTCTTTTGTGATAAGATTGCCGCTCTGTGGGTGTCTGAAGGCCGTACCCCCCGGGCCTATGTGGAAACTTACGGTTGCCAGCAAAACGAAGCCGACTCTGAGCGCATTCGAGGCATGCTGGCGCAAAGCGGCTATGCCATTGCAGATGAAGCAGAAAGTGCCGATGTGGTGGTAATGAACACCTGCGCCATCCGGGAACACGCAGAACAACGGGTATTCGGTAATTTAGGCGCTCTTACCCACACCAAGCGCCGCCACCCGGCTCAAAAGATTTTCCTATGCGGCTGTATGGCCGGACAGGAAACGGTGGTAAATCGCATACGCAACAGTTATCCCCACGTGGATGGGGTGTTCTCTACCCATCATCTTTGGCAGTTCCCGGAAATTTTATACCGGGTACTGGCAGGGAGAAAGCGTGTATTCTTTACAGAAGATGAGCCCGGTTCGATTGCAGAAGGCCTCCCCCAACTTCGGGACCAGACGCTAAAAGCCTGGGTATCCATTATGTACGGCTGCAACAATTTCTGCACCTACTGCATCGTGCCTTATGTCCGCGGTCGGGAGCGGAGCAGAAAAATGGAGGACATTCTTGCCGAGTGCCGGCAAGTCATCGCCGCCGGCGCAAAGGAAATCACCCTTTTGGGGCAAAATGTAAACTCCTACGGAAAAGACTTGGCTGAAAAAGTGGATTTTGCAGATCTCCTTGCTGAAATTGCCAAGATCCCTGGTGAGTTTCTTATTCGGTTTATGACCAGCCATCCCCGGGATGCTTCCAGAAAACTGTTTGACACGATGGCTGCTGAGCCCAAGATTGCAAAGCAGTTGCATCTTCCCTTCCAGTCCGGTTCTTCCCGCATTCTAAAGGCTATGAATCGGCATTATGACCGGGAGCATTATTTGGAACTCGTGAATTACGCCAAATCTGTTATGCCCAATTTGGTGCTGACTTCTGATGTGATTGTGGGCTTCCCCGGAGAAACAGAGGAGGATTTTCGGGAAACCCTTTCTTTGATTTCCGAAGTTCAGTACGACAGCCTTTTCACCTTTATCTTCTCCCCCAGACCCGGCACGCCGGCGGCTTCTATGGAAGACCCCACTCCCAAGGAAGAAAAGAACCGTCGGTTTGATGAACTTTGCGCATCGCAAAACCGCATTTCAGAAAGTATTCACAACGGCTACATTGGCAAGACCATGCGCTGCCTTGTAGACGGCAGAGATAAAGACCTGCTGACTGCCCGTACGGAGGGCGGCCGCCTGGTTCGCTTCCCCGGATGTGAGGAACTCATTGGCTCCTATGTGGACATCACCATTACCGGCGCTACAACCTGGAGCCTCATCGGCAAGTTGCCTGAATAAATACAAAGAGAGTTGATTTTATGGCTATACCCGCCAACGAAATGACGCCTATGCGTCGGCAATATTTCCAAATCAAAGCGAAAAACCAAGACTGCATTCTATTCTTTCGCCTTGGCGACTTCTACGAAATGTTTGACGAAGATGCCAAACTGGCTGCAAAAGAATTGGACTTAACCCTGACTACCCGGGATAGAAATAAGCCAAAGGAAGAACAGACCCCTATGTGCGGTGTTCCCTACCACTCTGTGGATGCATACATCGCTCGCTTGGTTGCAAAAGGTTACAAGGTAGCAATCTGCGAGCAGATGGAAGACCCCTCCCAGGCCAAGGGAATTGTGGAACGGGATATCTCCCGCATTGTCACCCCCGGTACCGTTACGGAAAGCTGTATGCTGGAAGAGCGGAAGAACAATTATTTTGCTTCTGTTTATGGTAATAGCGGTAAGTTTGGTGTGGCTTTCTGTGATCTTTCCACCGGTGCATTTTACGCCACTTTGTGCGCCGATGCCCAGGCAGCTGCATCGGAATTGGGCCGCTTTGCTCCCACAGAAGTTATGCGTGGCGGTGAAAACTGCAAGGATGCCATTTTGGAAGAGGCTCTTCGCCACCGCCTTGTATGCTGTGTGGACGAAGAAAAGCCCGGTCAGTATGATCTTTTCACTTGCACGAATGTTTTGCAGTCCCATTTTGAGCAAGACCTGGCATCCCTCGGCATTGCAAATATGGATCAGGTGGTTATGGCTGCCGGTGCCCTTTTGAATACCCTTTTGGAACTGCAAAAAAATGATCTGGCCCACATTCGCCTGTTCCAGTATTATTCTTCCGGGCGGTTTATGGAATTAGACCTGGATGCCCGCAGAAATCTGGAACTGACAGAAACCATGCGAAACCGGGATAAGAAGGGAACACTTCTTTGGGCTATCGACCGGACTTCTACGGCTATGGGCGGCAGAATGCTCCGCAGTTGGTTGGAAAAGCCTCTGCTGGATGCAACAGAAATCGGCCGCCGTCAAAGTGCCGTACAGGAACTGGTGGAAAACACTATGCTTCGGGCTGACCTGACGGAGGCCCTGAAGGATATTACAGACTTTGAACGGGTTATGACCCGCATTGTCACCGGTACAGTTAATTGCCGGGACCTTTTGGGCCTTGCCCAGGGATTTCGTCCCCTGCCCAAAATCAAAGCCTTGCTAAGTAACAGCCGCAGTTCCATGCTCCAAAAACTGGCTCAGGCCATTGATCCCCTTGCAGACTGCGCAGACAGGATCGAATACACCATTGTGGAAAATCCCCCTCTGACCGTCCGGGAAGGCGGCATTATCCGCAAGGGTGCTGATCAGCAGGCTGACTTCCTCCGGAATCTGATGGATGGCGGCACAGATATGATCCTGAAGCTGGAAGCTCAGGAACGGGAAAAGACCGGTATCCGCACCCTGAAGATCAGCTACAACCGGGTATTCGGTTATTATATCGAAGTTTCCAAGTCCTTTATGGACCAAGTACCTAACCACTACATCCGCAAGCAGACCCTGGCAAACTGCGAGCGTTACATCACCCAGGAAATCAAAGAACTGGAAGACCAGGTGCTGAACGCCAAGGACCGGCTGACTGCTCTGGAATATCAAATCTTTACCGCGCTGCGGGAATGGCTTTCTGCCCAGGCCGCCCGTGTGCAACTGACTGCCGCTGCTGTGGCCGCTTTGGACACCCTTTGTTCTATGGCGACTTTGGCTGTGCAAAATGGTTATTGCCGTCCGGAAATCACTGTTGGCAACGAAATTCAAATTACAGACGGCCGTCACCCGGTGGTGGAGCAAATTCTCACCGATTCTCTGTTTGTTCCTAACGACACTCAAATCGGCAGCCGGGACCATTTGGTTTCCATCATCACAGGCCCCAATATGGCTGGTAAATCCACCTATATGCGGCAGGTGGCCTTGATTGTCCTATTGGCCCAAACCGGTAGTTTTGTGCCGGCCCGCTCTGCTACTATCGGCATCGTAGACCGAATTTTCACCAGAATTGGTGCCAGCGACGACTTAGCATCCGGGCAATCCACCTTTATGGTGGAAATGTGGGAAGTTTCCAACATTCTCAAGTATGCCACCAATAAGAGCCTGCTGATTTTGGATGAAATCGGCAGAGGTACATCCACCTACGATGGCATGGCCATCGCCCGGGCGGTGCTGGAATACGCCGCTAACCCCAAACAGCTTGGTGCCAAGACTCTATTTGCCACCCACTATCACGAACTATCTGCCATTGAGCAGGAACTTACAAATGTCCGTAACTATAACATCGCTGTAAAAAAGCGGGGCGACAAGATGATTTTCCTTCGAAAGATTATCCCCGGCGCCACCGATGACAGTTACGGCGTGGAAGTGGCCAAATTGGCAGGACTGCCGGGTCCCGTTGTAAACCGCGCCCGGGAAATTCTGCAGGAACTGGAAACCCAGTCGGGAAAACCTGTCATCATTTCCCAGCCTGTCAATGCAGACGATCAAATTTCTATGATGGATTTGAGCACCCAACAAGTGAGGCAGGCCCTGGAAGCTATCCAGGTGGAAACACTCACCCCTATCGAAGCTATGAACGAACTGTATAAACTAAAGAAACTACTGGATTAAGGTGATGTTATGTCCAAGATCATAAAACTGTCCCCCCATGTGGCAAATTTGATTGCCGCCGGTGAAGTGGTGGAACGGCCTGCCAGCGTTGCCAAGGAACTTCTTGAAAACGCTGTGGATGCAGGCGCTACCCAAGTCACCATTGAAATACGGGACGGCGGAATGACATTTCTGCGTGTGACCGATAACGGCTGTGGTATGGAAGCAGAAGATGCCCGCACAGCCTTCTTGCGCCACGCCACGTCCAAACTGAAAACGGCAGAAGACCTGGCGGCTATTTCCACGATGGGTTTCCGGGGTGAGGCGCTTGCCGCCATCTCCTCCGTCAGTCGTATTGACCTGATGACGAAAACGGAAGGGGCCCTCAGTGGCATAGCCCTTTCTTTGGAGGCAGGCAACATTACAGAGGAAACAGAAGCCGGCTGTCCCCAGGGTACAACCATCATTGTGCGGGACTTGTTTTACAACACCCCTGCCCGTATGAAATTTATGAAATCGGACACTGTGGAAAGCGGTAGAATTACAGCCACTGTCCAGGCCCAGGCTCTGGCCCACCCCCAAGTGGCCTTCCGGCTTTTGCGGGATGGAAAAGAGATTCTCTCCACTCCCGGCACGGGAAAACTGCAGGATGCAGTTTTTGGTATCTATGGCAGAGAATTTGGCCGTATGGTGTCTGTGGAAAGCAGTTGGGAAGGTTACCGCCTTCACGGCTATGTGTGCAAACCCTCTGATGCCCGGCCCAGCCGGAATATGCAGACCTTCTTTGTCAATGGCCGACCCGTAAAATCCAGAATTTTAATGGCCGCATTGGAAGAAGCCTACCGCAATCAAATCATGGTAGGCAAATTCCCTTCCTGCGTTCTGCACCTTGATTTTCCTGCCCATTTGGTGGATGTTAATGTCCATCCTGCAAAAACAGAGGTAAAATTCCTTAACGAGAAGAATGTTTTTGATTGCGTTCACTACGGTGTTTTGGGCGCATTAAACCAAACCCCGGACCGGCCTCAAATGCAGTTTAAGGCTTCCGCGCAGCCCGCGCCCCAAAAAGCCGCCCCTGCCAAGCAGGAAACCTTCTTCCGTACTATGGATGCCCAGGAATTCCGGGCATTCCAAAGCGCCATAAAAGAAGCCCCCAAGCCTAATCCTATGGCCGCAATTGCCACTGCAAATGCCGTTTCCAACACCCCCGTTGTACGGCAGGCACCTATGCAGCCCAATACCGACATAAAGGAACCTTCTGTTCCCCCTATGCCTCCCGTACCCCCTATGCCGCCAGTTCCTCCTATGCCCCCTGTGCCTCCCGCTCCCATTACGCAGCCGGAGCAGATGGTTATGGATATGCCCAAGGAAACACCTTGGCGCATCGTTGGAGAACTGTATCACAGTTATATTCTCGTAGAACAAGGGGAAAATGCTTTCTTAATTGATAAGCATGCGGCCCATGAACGAATTCTCTTTGAGAAACTGAAAGCCAACCAGGAAACCATCAGTTCCCAAATGCTTTTGGCGCCTCAAACGTTGCGCCTGCAGGCAGATGACCGAGCCATTTTACTGGAAAACCGGGAACTTCTGTCCTCTCTTGGCTTTGAAGTAGAAGAATTCGGCACGGACACTTTGCTCCTGCGTCAAATTCCTATGGATCTATCCCAGGAAGATGCTGCCGCTACCCTGGAAGCTATGGCGGCAGACCTCGCTATGGGCAAACGGGAGAAAGCCACCACCGTACGGGATGAAATTCTCCACACAGTTGCATGCAAAGCTGCTATCAAGGCCGGCTGGCAAACCGACGAAAAAGAGCTTGCCGCCCTTGTGGAGACTGTAATGACCCGGGAGGAACTGAAATACTGTCCGCATGGCCGTCCTATTTGCATCAGTCTGAGTAAAAAGCAACTGGAAAAGCAATTTAAGCGATAAGAAAGGGTGAGGCCCGTGAAAAATATTATATGTATTGCCGGGCCTACCGCCTCCGGAAAAACAGATCTGTCCATCGCCCTGGCAAAGCAGTTGGATGCAGAGATTATCTCCTGCGACTCCATGCAGGTTTATAAGTATATGGACATCGGTACTGCCAAGCCGGCTTTGGAAGAACGAGGCCACATCCCGCATTATATGCTGGATGTGGCAGATCCCAATGAGGCCTTTTCTGTCAGCCGCTACTGCCAAATGGCCACCCCTATTTTAGAAGACATTCTATCCCGGGGAAAAACCGCAATCGTGGTAGGCGGCACCGGGCTATATATGGATGCGCTCATCCGGGGCAATACTTTTGCCCCCTACCCTGCCACAGGTCGCCGGGAAGAACTGGAAGCCATTGCCTCTGGAGAGGGCATTGAAAAAGTCATTGAAATGCTCCGCAAAGTTGACCCGGACTCTGCAAATCGCCTCCATCCGTCGGACCAAAAACGAATTATCCGGGCGATGGAAGTATATCTGGAAACCGGGAAAACCATCACCCAGCATAATTTGGAAACCCAGTCCCTTCCACCCCGCTTTCAGGCTATATGGTTTGCCTTGCAGGATGAAAATCGGCAAGACCTTTATGCCCGGATTGACAGCCGGGTAGATAAAATGCTGGAACTGGGACTATTGGAGGAAATCAACGTCCTTTTCCGGATGGGCATCTCGGAAAAAGCCACCGCTATGCAGGCCATTGGTTATAAGGAATTTGTGAATTACCTGGCAGGCAACTGCACTCTGGAAGAGGCCTGCGCCCAGGTACAACAGTCTTCCCGCCATTATGCCAAGCGGCAACTGACCTGGTTCCGCAAAAATCCCCAAATCCACTGGCTGACCCGAAAGCCGGGACAAAAGACCTTTGAAATTCTCCAAGACCTTCGACAAGTTCTTGAGGAATTTGACAACGAAGCCGTGATAACATAAGTACATCCCAAAGAAAGAAGGAGTACTTATGTTGGAAAATAAAAAATTAGAGGAGGCCATTTTGCAGGAGGTTTGCCGGGATAAAGTGCCGGTAACCTTGTTCCTGATGAATGGCTTCCAGCTCCGGGGGACCTTGACCGGCTTTGACGGCTGTTCTGTGGTTCTGGTAAGTGATGGCAAGCAGCAGATGATTTACAAGCACGCCATCTCTACCCTTGCCCCCATTCGACCTGTAAAAGCCGCAGCAATCACTGCATAGTAAAAGGGCGACGGAGCATATCCGCCGCCCTTTTCTTTAGAAAGAGAGTGCTTTATGTCCATTGAAGAAAATGTAAAAGCCATCAAAGAAAATATGTGCCAAGCCGCAATTTCGGCAGGCAGAGATCCAAATTCCGTTCTTCTTTGCGCCGCCACCAAGATGAATGACGCAGATGCAGTCCGCCGGGCAATAAAGGCCGGTGTAAATTGCTGCGGAGAAAACAAGGTCCAGGAATTAACGGAAAAATTGGCCCAAAATGCCTACGAAGGAGTCCCTGTCCACTTTATCGGGCACTTGCAAACCAACAAAGTGAAATTCGTAGTGGGAAAAGTAGACCTCATTCAGAGCGTGGACTCTTTACGTCTTTTGGAGGCCATCCAAAAACAAGCCCAAAAAATTGGCTGCATTCAGGACATCTTACTGGAAGTCAATATCGCAATGCAGCAGAGTAAATCCGGCTTTACCTTGGAAGAACTCCCGGCAGTTTTAGAAAAAATTGCCGCTTTTCCCAACATTCGGGTTCTTGGCCTTATGGCTATCCCCCCAATTGCAGAAAATCCCACAGGAAATCACAAATTTTTTCAAGAAATGTGCAACCTTTCTGTTGACATAACGACAAAAAAATACGATAATGTACGGGTAGATATATTGTCTATGGGTATGTCCGATGATTACAGCGATGCCATTGCCTGCGGCTCTACTATGGTCCGGGTGGGCACAGCCATCTTCGGCAGACGAAACTATGTAACAACGCATTCTTAAGAGTGCCAGAATACCAGGAGGAATCACCAATGAGTTTTTGGGATAAGATGAAGAACTTTACCCAGCCCTATTCCGATGAGGATTACGATGATTACGAGGATGGAATGGATGAATTTGAGGAAGCTCCTCAAGAAGCTGCCTCCAAGCCCACCCGTCGCCCCTCCCCTTTTAGCAGAATTGGCGAAAGCGAGCCTGCTGCACCCGCTTCCCCTGCTGCCGCCCCCAGCACAAATAGCGGTGGTTTCAGTGGCCAAGTGCTGAATATGAATTCCGGCAAACAGGAAGTTGTCCTTTTCCACGCAAGAACCTTTGATGATGCCGCCAAGGCCGCCAATGAACTGCGGAAGAAAAAGGCCGTTATCCTGAATATGGAAAATGTGGACAAGGCTTTGACCCGTCGGGTTGTTGACTTCCTTTCCGGCGCTGTTTATGCACTGGATGGCAGTGTGAAGAAAGTTGCCCAGTCTGCCTACCTGTTCTGCCCCCACAATATGGGTGTTGTAGGCGATCTTGAAAATGTGCAGGCTGAAGCAGAAGTCCACATTTAATGGGGAAAGGATATAAAGTAGATGTTTACACCCCAACAAATTGAGCAGATTTCTTTCAATACTGCAGCCTTCGGCGGCTACGAAAAGTCAGGCGTGGATGCAGTACTTGAGCCCTTGACTGAGGATTACATTACCCTCTATAAGGAAAATGCCCAGCTGAAAAGCAAAATGAAAGTTCTTGTTTCCAAATTGGAAGAATACAGGGCTAATGAAGTTTCTATGCGGGAGTCCCTGGCGAACACCAAATTGGAATGCGAGAAAATGGTGCAGGAAGCAGAGTCCAAATGTGCACAAATGCTCACAACGGCCACCGAAGAAGCCGCAGAGACAGCCAAGAATGCGGATGCCCTTATTGCAGCCGAAAACGATCGGGTGGAAGAAGCACGGCAATCTGCAAATGAGGCTATTGAAGCCCTGAAAGACCAGATTGCTTCTTGTCTCGAAGAACTTACCCGCATTCAGCAGTCCAACCGGCCCGCCTATCGGACCACCGGCGTTGGTGCCTTTGACTATGAGCAGGAAGAAAGCAAGAAACAATCCGCAGATGCCTTGGCCGACGAAATCGCCTCCAATCTGGAAACCCTCATTGGCACCACCGAAGAGGTGGCACCCAAGGCAGAACCCCGTCATCCTGCCAGTGACACGACCACCAAATTTGCAAACCTGCAATTTGGCCGGAACTACGATGTAAATAACACCTAATATGCTATGATGAGGACAGGTAAAGGTCTTCTCCCCCATCAGAGAGCTGCCGGTTGGTGCAAGGCAGTTGGAGGCATTCCTTTATATCC